>ERZ1026961.45-NODE-45-length-61986-cov-24.429074_pt1 | contig 61986 bp, 60 predicted proteins | sample MGYA00519298_ERZ1026961 | MGnify/ENA primary metagenome ERZ1026961 (study PRJEB26926, sample SAMN06164515) | human gut metagenome | biome: ENVO:00009003; feature: ENVO:2100002; material: ENVO:00002003 | host: Homo sapiens | place: USA | collected 2012 ...
TAGAATACGTGCCTGTCACGCACGGGGTCAGGGGTTCGAGTCCCCTACGCACCGCAGAACGAGAAAACGAGATGGTTACAACAACCGTCTCGTTTTCTTTTATTTATCCACTATCAAGCGGAAAATCAAAACGTTGCACGGGTTACGGATGACTGCTTGCGTCGCTCGGAGCCGGGTTCTGGTTCCGTTCCCGGAGACATTCCCGGACACCGAAACGTAACCTGCGCGTAACCACGCTTCGACGTACGTGTAACCTTGCACACGCTTGTCCCTACCACGTCCTTCATTGACTTTACCTGTTTGTCAGTCAAACAGTTGCGTATGACTATTTTTGTACAACGGATAAAGTTAAGGTATCGTCATGGAAAAGACAACGAAAAAGGTGCGGCCGAAGAGCGTAGCCGTACGACCGAAAAAAAAGGCTGCCACCACACGCAAGAGCACATTCGCCATCATCTTCGTGCTCCAGAAGGGCAAGACCCGTGAGGATGGCACGGCACCCATCGTGGCTCGCATCACGGTCAATCACGAAATGGTGCACTTTGCCACGCGGATGTATATCCACCCCGACCGCTGGCTGCCGAAGGATTACCGCACGGCGGGCAAGAGCCGCGAGGAGAAACAGATCAACGATGCGCTCGATGAACTGCGCGTGCTGATACGACGCCGCTATGACCAGATGCTGCGCGGAGAGGAGACCATCACGGCCGCGATGCTCAAAAACGCCATTACCGGACTCGACCAGAGCGCCTCTACACTTCTGGGCGTCTGCGACCGATTCATCGAGGATTATACCGACCTGCTGCGCACCAAACAGTGTTGTCGCGAGACCTACCTGCGTTACCTGCTTACGCGCAACCGTCTCGAAGAGTTCTTGCGCAACCGCTACCGTATTCCGGACATTCCGGTCAAGGAGATTCAGCCCCGCTTTGCCGCGGAATTCGACCGCTGGCTGCGCATCACCTATCAGTTGACCAACAACTCGACGATGAAACTGATGCGGCAGTTGAAGACCATGCTGCGGGTCGGACACCTGAACGGCTGGTCGAAGAGCGACCCGCTGGCCAGTTACAAGATTCACTTCGAGAAGGTCGACCGCGGCTATCTGACCGATGCCGAGTTGAGTCGTCTCGAGAGCAAGACTTTTCCTACCCGACGGCTGGAGGTCATCCGCGACCTGTTCCTCTTCAGTTGCTACACCGGACTGGCCTACATCGACCTGAAGAATCTCACCTCCGACATGCTTCAGCGCTGGCCCGACGGCAACCTGTGGATAGACACCAAACGGCAGAAAACGAATATTCCGGTACATGTGCGACTGCTGGATACGCCGCTGCGGCTCATAGAAAAGTACAATGGTTCGGTCAGGGGCAAGAGCCGACTGCTCTTCCCCGTACCGTCGAATCAGAAGGTAAACTCCTATCTGAAGGAGATTGCCGACCTCTGCGGTATCGACAAGGATCTGACATTCCACATGGCCCGCCACACGTTCGCCACGACGGTGACGCTGGCCAATGGTGTACCCATCGAGACGGTTTCGAAGATGCTCGGTCACACGAACATTCAGACAACGCAGATCTATGCCCGAGTGATCGACACGAAGATCAACAACGACATGGAGGCCCTGGCCCGTAAGCTGAACGCCCGTTCGATTATTCGACAGTTCTAAATATATAACAATGTCCCGTCAAAGATGTAATCTAAATAGATATAAATTGATTGTTGTCCGATAATTTTGATATTCACCACATTTTCCCTATCTTGTTTATTGTAGGACAAATATTTGTCTATTTTCTTCAAAGAATGCCAATAGATATTTATGCTTAAACTGAAGTCTCGTATAATGTTGCTTAAACGTATAGTAGCTGTTTTCGCTGGATTGTTGTGCTCGATCTCCATGATATCGTGTTCGAATGATACCTATGAAGAAGTACAACATTATAAGATAGCAAATGTCAATCATTACGTAAACCTCAGAGAAAAGCCTACTACGAGTTCAAAAGTGTTGGCCCAGATACCTTTAGGTCAGGAAATACATCTGATCGACAGCCGTAATTCTCCGTGGCTTTATGTGGAAACCACTGGATATAAGAGAGGCTGGATTCATCGGAATTACGTCGTTTCATGGACAGAACGAGTCAAAATTCAACCGCTGCCCATGTCCGCGAAACTGAAAAAAACCGGACAGAAGCATACATATCAATATTTTGCATTCGTCGAGCAGTTGCGGGATAAGTACGACACCAAACAGAATCGTACATGGCTAATAACCATTTCCGTCCTACTCGGAGTTATTCTATCACTGCTTATCGGCATGTGTGAAAGATTTCATTGGTGGCAATATTTTTTAATGTTGGCATTCATCGGTTTTGAATTCATGGGATTTGTCGTGTGCGATATATTCGGGTCTGAAGGCACCGGGTTTGATGTTTTTCTGATAGATTTGGTGGTGTTCATTCTCATCTGCATGCTGCCGTCCGCTCAATGGTATAGTACCAAAGCCCTCCTATCTAATACTTTGGGAAGTGTTTTCCGATCAGGTACTGCCGTAGGATTTGTTGAAGTACACATGGTATTATCTTTCATCCTGATTTTACCGGCAGTTGTGTGCATTTACAAGTTCCCGGCCTATGCTGATACTGCATTGCTTGCATATGCCGGATTTCAGGCCTTGCTATTAATCGTTCTTGGCATTATTTCTATTTGCCGGGGAGCTATATTAGGTTTTATATTTTATAGCGTGCTGTTTTTCTTATTTCTCCTGCCGTTTGTCTTTTCGGTCTTGACCGTTTTAGCACTTCAATTCAGTCTGATGATTACAATTCTACTCTTCATATCGCCTCTTTTTTCGGGAACGGCCACTGAAAAAATTATTGAACTGCAAGATTCTTCGGGAAGACTGGTTGATAAGATAGACAGTTCCGGATGGTCGTTGGACAGTGGCAACCACTACACTTATATGGGTGGAGGATTCTGGCGTAAACATTTCTGATAAAATATTAATGCGCGGTCATATATTGGCGTCATAACCGTAATCGGGACAAAGTATCCCTATGCGGTAAGACGCTGCCGCTACCTTTATCCCGAAAGAGGATACGGGTATGGCGGAATTCGGCGTGAAATACTGGACGGAGCTGCGGTCGCGGTACAAGAGCGTGCTGTGGCGCGTGGAGATTGCCGAGCGCGGATTTACGGGTACGGCCGAGGAGATGGCCTTTGACGGCGGCACGCCGCTGCAGATCACCTGGGAGAAGCGCGGCGACGAGTTCTACGTTCCGGTCAAGGCATCGGAGGCAACCATCAACATTCTCTGCCGCGAAAACTTCCGCTACCTTTCACTCTTCACCTCCGACCCGCGGCAGTTTCGGGTCTCCATTCTCCGCAGCGGGCAACTGTATTGGCGGGGTTACGTCACCGCTGACCTCTACTCAGAGGCCTTTGCAGCACCTCCCTATACCGTCTCGGTTAAGGCTGTCGATGGATTTAACCTGCTTTCGAGCATCCCGTTCCGCGACCTTGTGCGCATCGGCACGACGGGTCGACGCACGCTGTGGGAGTTGCTCTGCGCCTGTACCGATCTGCTGGAACTCGATCTCGATATGGCGGACTGGATGGATCTGCATGCCGAGGGCATGGACGAGAACATCTCTCCGCTGCGTCAGACCTGCCTCGACCTCGAACGGCTCTGCTACGTCTGCGAGGAACCGACCTACCGCGACATTCTTGAGCTTTGCCTGCGGCCGTTTGCCGGGCAGATCTTTCAGTCGAACGGTGCGCTGCATATCCGCCGCGCCGTGTCGCTCTATCGCACGGAGCGTCCAATGAGTTTCTACCGTGTCGGCACGGAGTATCCCGTAGGACGGATCATCGCGGGCGGCGGACGGCGACTGGTCATCCATACCGGAGCGCAGGTCATCACCTCTGCCGCTCGGGCCGCAGTCGACGGCATGTGGGACGGCGACCTGCATATTCCGGGTGAAGCCACGCTGGACATTGTGCCGGCCCTGCGCCAGGTGACCGTCGATGTGAAGAACAAGAGTCTGCCCAACCTCATCGACCATCTGGGATTCTACCGCAGGGATGCGTGGACCGACCCGTATGGATTCATCTCGCAGAAGAGCGCTGCGGAGTTGTCGTTCGTCGGCGACGACGACCATCAGGGCGTGGAGATTGCGACCCGCGGCGAGCACGTCGAGCAATGCAACTTCCCGCTGACGTGGGAGTGTGGCATGCAGGTCTATCACAGCGAGTGGGGACTGGGCGTGATCCGCAATCCGAATACGGCTGTTGCCGTCGAGGTACATTACGGCGTGCGTATCGTCGGAGAAGGTGCAACCTATTCGCTCTCCGAGGGTGGAGCGTGGGTTGCGGGCGACCGGGAGATAGTCCGGGAGATGAAGACCGGAAGCGAGGAGCGTGTCAAGATCGAGATCGACGGCATTCCGTGCGACGGCGAGTGGCAGTTCTTCTTCCGGCAGACGCTCATCGGTCGCGTTACCTCCTACGGCGGCCGGGAGGACGGCACCACATCGGGACGCTCCTCGGGACATCTCGAAAGCGTCGCTTTCCGCAACATGAGCCTTACGATCGACGCCGGGGATCGTTACGATGCCGGACTGCATTACGAGGCGCTGGTCAATCCGGCAAACAATGTCGATATGGGTATCACGTTCCCCGTGGGCGACATTCCGGCCGTGCCGAACGACCGGCTGCTTTACTCGCTCTACTACCTCGATGCGGCAGGTAATCCCACGCGCACGTGGCACACGAAGGGTCGCCGCGATTTCGGAACGCTCGTGGAGCATGTCGTGCAGGGAGCGCTGCGCTTCCGCCAGCAGCCGAGTCGCCGCATCACGGGCGAGCTCTTCACCGGCGCGCATCTGGACATGAACACCGTCGTACGCGACGACAAGTTCCTCCATGCGGCCTACGCCGTAAATTCTCTCGAACTCAACGCACTTGACGACAGTTACGATTGCGAACTGGTCGAGATGCCGGGGTTGCTCGCGACGGAAACGCCGCCCGAAGGCGACGACTGCATCGAGGTTGCCGCGTTGTCGTTTACGGTCGGCAAGGTGATTCGTTGTCTCAACCTGCTGCTGTTGCAGGACGCTTCGCAACGAACGGTTTATCTCTTCGATGCAGCGACCCGCTCCGTGCGAGAGATCTACCGCCGCGACGAACCCTTTGCGATGTACGAGGCCGACGAGGGGTTCGTCACGGTCGAGGGGTCGCGGCTGTGCTTTGCCGATTGCCGGGGCGTCGTACAACATCTCCTCGATCTTGGGGAGGCGTATCACTACCCGGCCACGCGGATGGACGGCTACTTTCATATCCTGAAGGAATACCGTCAGTATGTCGGGCCGCGCAGCACATCGGCTTCGGCCTCCGACGACACCTATTGGCGAACCTACCGCTACCTGAACCGACCGGAGTATCCCTATGACGAGGACGATGCCTACCATCGTGGGCCGAACACCACGGGAACCTCCATGTCGGGCGAGATCCTCGAACTGCGACGTACGGCCGACACGCTCGTAATCAATACTTCGCAATACGCCTATCTGCACGACCGCCGCTTCGACAAGCCCTGCATGATGCAGCGGTTGGAGGCCGGCGCACGGATCGTAACCATCTCGGACCGTCTTCTCGGAATGAATCTCGGCGAGGAATTTCTTCTCTATCGTCGGGATTCGATTACCGGACGCACGCTGCTGCAACGCCGAGCCGGGCCGGTCGACTGTGCCGATCAAACGTTGAGCGAAGTGGCCGTGGCGCACGAAGGCATCGTCTCGCTCATCGGGCTCGACGACGGCTCGCTGCGCGGTGTGAAAAACCGGTCGGGAGTCGGGCAGCCGCTTGCCGGACTCTTCTATATCTGGGGCGATCTCTACCTCATACGCGAACGCTCCATCCACAAATACATTCCCTGAATCATGGAGACACTGAGCCTTATTCTGAACTTCGTGCTGGCCAGCGGACTGGCCGGCACCATTCTCTTCTTCCGCTCGAAACGGCGCAAGGCCTCGGCCGAAGCCGACTCGGCGGAGTTGGAGAACACCGAGAAGATCGTGGCCATCCAATCCGAGCAGATCACACGGCTGGATGGCCGCGTGGAGAAACTCGAAGAGAAGGTCGACAAACTCGAAATCATCATCGAGCACAAGGATGTGGAGATCGACCGCAGCCGCATCATCATCCGTCAGGCCTACAAGTGCGACACGCCGCCCGAACACTGTCCCGTGCTGATCAAGCGGGCCGAGATGGAGCGGCGGCGCAAGGAACACGATACCGCAGAACCGAAACGACCGTAAAATGACACGAGGACTACGCAACCGCAATCCAGGCAATATCCGCCGCTCGAAGACCCGCTATCTGGGCGAGGTGACACCTTCGCGCGACGCAGCCTTCAAACAGTTCGAGACGATGGCGTGGGGTTACCGTGCGATGTTCGTGCTGCTGGACTCCTACCGTCGTCGGGGATATGGCACCCTGCGGCAGATGATCGCACGCTACGCTCCGCCGGTGGAGAATCATACCGAAAACTACATCCGCTGCGTCGCCACGTGGTCCGGCGTCGATGCGGACGAACCGCTCGACACGCACGACCGGGCGACCATGCTCGCCGTTGTGGCGGCGATGAGCCGCATGGAGAATGGCCGCGAAGCCGTGATGTCCGATGTCGAAGCCGGATGGACGCTCTTCATCCAACACAAACCATAGACTCACCATGTCCCGAAGAATCGCCGACCTCCTTATCAAGATCGGAGCCGACTCCTACGAGTTCCAGCAGAAGGCGCAGCAGGTCGAACGCAACCTCGGCTCGCTCGAAAAGCGGCTGACCTCGCTCGGCAAGTCCCTCTCCGTGAAACTCACGGCGCCGCTTGCTGCACTCGGGGCCGTGGCATTGAAGAATGCCGATACGCAGCAGCAGGCCGAGCAGCGTCTGATCACGGCACTCAAGGGGCGCACGGACATCCAGCAACGGCTTATCGCGCAGGCGGCCGAGTTGCAGTCGCGCTCCGTGCTGGGCGACGAAGTGGTCATCGGACAGCAGGCCTATCTGGCTTCGCTGGGAATGACCGAGGAGCAGATCGGCCGGGTGATCGAAGCCTCGGCGCAGTTGTCCGCCGCTACGGGGATGACGCTCGACAGCGCCGTGAAGAATCTCGCCAAGACCTTCGGCGGTCTGACCGGCGAACTGGGTGAAAGCATCCCGAAACTGAAGGAACTGACCGTCGAGCAACTGAAGAACGGCGAGGCAGTGGACTTCATCCTCGAGAACTATAAAGGATTCGCCGAAAGTGCCGCGCAGACGGCACTCGGCCCGTTGCGTCAGTTGAACAACGCCTGGGGTGATTTTCTCGAACAGATCGGTGCTGCAATGATGCCTTTTGCCACGAAGGTAACCCGGGCGCTGACCGTCGTTGTGCAGATGCTGCAGTCGCTCTCGCCCACCATGAAGCAGGTGTTGGTCGTCGTGGCGGGACTGGCTGCAGCCATCGGACCGCTGTCGCTCGGAATCGGAGCCGTCATCAAGGTACTGCCGATGCTTTCGGCCGGACTGACCGCCCTGCTTTCACCCGTTGGACTCGTTGTTGCGGCAATTGTCGCTCTGGGTGCGGCCTTTGCATATGCCCGTATCGAGAAGCAGAAGATGATCGACGAGATGGCCGAGAGCGACTCGCTCGAAGAACTCGAACGCAAACTCCGCGACAACCTTGCCCGGCAGAAAGCCGTCATCGACGAAACGACCCGCACGCGGCTTGTGCCCAACTTCGGCGGTCTGGTGGCTGGATTTACTATCCAGAAAGTTCCCGACGAGTCGCAGCTGGCTCCATTGCGCAGGGAGTATGAATTGCTGACAGCCGCCATCGAGAAGAAACGCGAAGCGGAGAAGAAGGCTGCCGATGCGCAGGCAGAGATGGACCGCATCACAGAGCAGGTCCGACAACAAACCGAGGAACTGATGGCCTCGATGAATGCGGCAGCAGACAACACTGACCAGACGACGGGCATCATCGGACGACTGCAGAAGCAGATAGAGGAGCTTGAAAAGCGCAAACTTCTGCCCGAATCGACGCTCGAGGATATTGCTGCGGCAAATACCGAGATTACCCGTCTGCGCGAAGAGTTGCAGCGAATCCAAGACCTTACACCCGGGCAACTGACCCGACCGACCTTCGGGTCGCTGCTCCCCGAAGGTGTGGAACTCGAATTGCCCGCACCTGAGTTGAAGATGGCCGATCTGGCCCCCATAGCGAGCGACTGGTCGCGGCAGATGCAACTTCTGTTTGCTTCGGTCCGCGAAGGACTTTACGGGTGGGCCGACGACACGGAGAGCCATCTCGGTCAGAATCTTCTCGATACGGTGGCAATGGTCGACAACTACACCACGGCGCTGACGGCCCGCGGATGGTCGTTCTCCGCGGCACTCGAACATGTTCATGGTGCCATCGCCGAGGTGATGCAGCGCTTCGACCAGCAGGTCTCGAAGTTCATGGCCGACAGCATCGTGGCAGCAGCCGAAGCCATCGGGCAGGTTATCACCGGAGACCTTGGATTCGGCGGGTTGATGAAGGCGATTCTGACGCAGTTCGCCTCCTTCCTGAAGAACATCGGTACGCAGCTCATCGAGTTCGGTGTGATGATTCTGGCCTTCAAGTCGGCGTTGCGGTCGGTGCTGTGGAATCCCTGGGCGGCAATCGCCATCGGAGCGGCGATGGTGGCGGCCGCAGCCGTGATGACGGCACTCATCAACAAGAACGCCGGCGACAGTGTCCCGGCACTTGCAGCCGGAGGTCTGGCCTACGGACCTACTTACGCCATGGTCGGCGACAACCCCAATGCCCGCACCGACCCCGAGGTCATCGCCCCGCTGTCGAGATTGCAGTCAATGCTCCCAACAGCCGGAGCCGCACAGCAGATACAAATAACCCTTGGCGGTCAATTGACTGCCAAGGGTCGTGATCTGGTCTATGTTCTCGGCAAGGAGAACTTCAAGTCAGAGGTGTTGGGCGGGTAAATATTTATTTGATTTAACACCTTGATGATTAGTGTTTGTATATTTGTCGAATTTTTCCATTTACATCATTTTTCTGGATACATCCAGACTGATTCAGGAGCATCAAATGTTGAATATGCAATCCAGTGTTTCTCTTGGATATCTATTTCTGATTTAGACATCATCTTGCGAGGTTTATAATTCAATAAGACAGGCTTTGCTCTTATATCATCAATAATTGTAATATTTGTAGGACGAGTTAATCGGTGCCTAAACTGTTCGACAAATTCGCACATCGTATTTTTGTCCTTATTAGGCGATTTATATAAAACCATATAATTATCAACTGTAGGTCGTCGATTAAAATCTACTATTTCATGGGAATAATCGAATGTAAGTTTTGTGGCTTTCAATCTGTATGAGTCCTCAACGCGTTCCATTTGATAAAAATCTATACTACGACCAGCCATGCGCCCTACAATGTCTCGCCTATCATCTAAACTAATATTTAAACCAAAGTATATTGCCGTTATAGCACTTTTTGCGATAGGCTTCAGTCCACTCGTTCTAAATACTAAACGAACCTCATTTTCATATTTCCACGCTAATGATTTTGTCCCAAACACTTTCGTGCGGATATCAAAAAGCTTATCTGATTCTTTAACTTCGGGTCTTTCGTCTTGATAAGCGATATAAATTTTATCACTAATATTGAAATCTTTTGATAGATTATTGACAAGTATATCTAAATCATATTCTATACAAAAACCTTTATGAGAATTGGCATAATGAGCCCAGAGTAGTTCATTATTAGGAAATTTTTCTTGGCCTTTTTGGGCAGACATGGAATAGATGCCAACATCATATAATTCATGAAATAATGGTGTCACCCAATATTCTTGTGATTCAGACTTGGGTAATTCAACAGAGCCTTCAAATGGATCATTTAAATCGTCTAAACGTGCAGCGTATAGAACATTATCTGAAAGTTGAATAGTGTCTCGTTTTTGTCCATCTATAATTAGATTCGCCCTATATTTATAAGATTTTGTCATGATTTTCTGTTTTTTCTATACAAATATAACATCTATTTGAAATTTGCGATATATACCATTAAGATAGTTTAGCGCAATATTCCCCTTATTAATGTGACAAAGACTTTCCAATGTGAATTCTGTCAGTTTACCTTTGCCTCGTATGGACGATATCCGCATCAAAGACCTGACGAGTGCCGCGGGGCAGTTGGATGAATTCGACAAGTTCGAGTTCATCGTCGATGTGCCGTCGGCCGAGGCGTCGATGAAGGTCTCGGGCAAGGAGATCAAGGGCGTAATGGCTCCCAAGCAGCATATCCATGCCCTTGCCGACGTGTCGGGCCTGACCGGTGAACTGGAGAAAAAGCTGGACAAAAAAGGCGGCGCAATCACGGGAGACCTTTCTGTCATGGGCGATACCTATCTGCGGCGACTGCATCTGGAGGAGTTTCTCGAGGTCCCAGAATTTCGTTACAACCGGGTCGAGACGCTCGTCGGCGACAAGTGGTCGGCTCCGGGATGCGGCATTGTCGCAACGGTTGCCGGGGAGGTCTGTACGCTGACTGTCAAACTGGAGGAGGGCGAAGTCGGCACGCTCCGCGAAAACGACCTCTGCATGGGCATCTTTCTGAATGCCGCGACAGACGACGTAACAGACAATACTGTCGATTCGGACGACTCGTTCGGCAATCGCACCTATGCCGGCTTCACAACCTGCTACTTTCGTCTTGTGGAGTGCCTCGACCCGATAAATTACAGCGAATGGCGCTACGAGTTGCGCGACGGTTATCCCGTCCATCCGCAGGTCGCGATGCACTTCGTGGCATTCGGCAATACCTCCGATCCGGAACGTCAGACCTCTCGTTATGAGACCCGCACCTATATGCGCTTTCTGGTCGGTATGAACGCTTGGAGGATCCGCACGGAGAACATTGCCGCACAGTTCGGAGATCTCTCGAACCTTGCGGCGCACGGACTCGACATGACCGGCTATTCGGCCTATCTGAAAAATATCTATCTCACTGGTTTTCTATCCGACCGCACGGGCGACTCATGGTTCGACTCCGCCACGGGCGAGATGCAACTCTTCAACCGCACGACCGGTTACGGGGTTTCGTTCCGCGATGGCGTATTGCGTCTCGGACACATCGACCCGGCGAAGCCCGGCAGCGGCACCGACTTCGATGCGTTGCTGCAAAGCATTTCGGAGACGCAGGAGGTGCTGCAGCAGATCAACTCCGATGCCTGCGTTTCACCCGTCGAGAAATCCTTTCTGCGCGAACGTGGGCAGGATATCCGCAACGAGTATGAACAACTCCGTGCCGAGGCGCTCATGCATATCAGCACGACGGGCTATCGCTTTGTTAATGGCAAGGTCCTCACCGCAAACGGGCAACGACGTGTCGTCCGACTGTTGAACGACGAGTGGACGCCCTACGAGGAGGCTTTTCTGGCGGCTGTGGCGGCCATCGAGCGCTATACGCAGGCGGAGCCTGAGTTCATCCCCATCGGCGAAGATTTCGCCGAGCTGGAGCGTTACTATGACGCCCGTCGGGAGATTGCCGGAGTGCTGAACCAGGCAACGGAAGCTGCGAGTGATCTGGCCTATTTGCGGGAGAACTTCCGCGATATTTCGACCGAAATAGACGGAACGAGCGGCGTGGTGCTGTCGGGATTCGTCGGCGTGAAGGATGTCGGCAATTCGAAGGTTGTGGCCGGCATAGCCGGGGCCGAGATCGAGGGAACAGCCTCCGGAAAGCACGGCAAGCTGATGCTCTTTGCCGGGGCCGACGGCATACGCAACGCGGCAACGGCCACAACGCGCATCTACGAGGATGGGCACATGGAGGTCGGCAGCGGGATCTTCAGCGGCTACTCGAAGGTACTTTTCAAACAACTCGACGAAGAGGGTACGCTCTACGATGCCGCGACCCGCAAATACACCGTCGACCGTAACTTCAACCTCGTGATTCTCGGCGAGCGGTATGAGGAGTACCTATTTTGGCTCAATCTGCCCTCGTCGGCCGACTTCATCGGCAGCGTGCTCAACCTCTACGATTCGCCCATCCGTACCCGCAGTGCCGCCAATCTGATTCTCGCAGCCGATGATCCTCAATCGGGAATCGTAACCACTCTCAAACGGGGCCTTTACGGCTTCGAACCCGTCCCGCGCATCGAGACCTACGGCGGGGTCATGCAACTGCTGGCCGTGCCTACGATCTATCCTGACAAGTGTATGTGGCACGTAACGTATCAATACATGACCGAATTCAAAATCTACGAAGCATAAACACTATGGCAGAGACAACCATTGAGGGCATCACGCTCTCACAGTTACCGAAGGTAACGACCCTGGCAGCGAATGATCTGATAGAGATCGACCGCAACGGCACGGGCGCCGCCGTGAGTTACGTAAATCTGGTCGAAGCGATGGCCGATTCGCTCGGACTCGCCGGTGTGGCGGAGGCCTTGGAACAAATCATCGGATAGCATATGGCCGCAGACTTTACTACTCTTGTTACGAGGCTCGACACGGTACGTCAGACCTTGGTCGCCACACTCCGCACGAAGGGTGTCGATGCTGCAGCGGACGATTCGCTGACCGTGCTGGTCGGCAAAGCCTCGCTTGTGGACAGCACGAGCGGCATGAACCAGATCCGCAACGGATACCAACTCTTCCGCAACAATACGACGATGGTCGCATTTCCGGAATTCGATACGGCATCGTTTGATTCGATGTACCAGATGTGTTACGGATGTTCGGCTCTGGAGCGCGTGCCGACACTCGACACCTCGCTTGTCGGGAACATGATGTATATCTTCTATGGATGTACGAATTTAGTCGAAATCGGCGGATTGGATACTTCGCTCATCACCTCGGCATCGGAGATGTTCCATGGCTGCAGAAACCTGCAACGTATCGGCGGCGTATTGGACTTCTCGAATGTCCAGTCGCAGATTGATTCGACATTTGTCTCCTGCGCGGCACTGGAGGAGGTGACCTTTGCCGGCAGCATTCATGCCGATGTGGCCGTGAACGGCTGTCCGAAACTGACGGTCGCATCTTTGCTGTCGCTGCTCAATGCGCTGGCACCAGGTGTCACCGACAAGGAGTGCCGCATCGGCTCCAGGAATCTCGCAAAACTCACAGCCGAGCAGCAGGCCATTGCCACCGGAAAGGGATGGGTACTGGTATAACATCAGTACCTTGGTTCAGATCAAGAATGTATTATTGCTGTCTATAAAATTATTAAATCTCAGGACCAGCCTCCAGATTCGTGAGTCTTTGTTCATCTATGAACTCCTGGATTTCGCCCAATCCACCTATTTCTTTGGGTAATAAGAACATATTCATAGGGCTCGCGTATCTCTTAAAATACATGATCAGTTCATTTATGTCCATATCTTCAATGTTCTTACGGCTATTTAGACCAACAGGTTCAATATGGCATAATTTCCATTTAGCCTCGGTGTCTGATAATGCCTCTTTCCCTAATATCTTGGTATACTTCGCTTTTTTCTTATCTTCTTTCGTTAAAGCATAAACCATAGGAATTTCATTGCTGTCTAGCATCTCTTTCAATGTCTGAAGACCGTCATATGTTTTCCCATCTATAACATTACGGTACACCCATAAGGCAAACGTATTATCAGAAACTATAACCTTTCTTCCGGAGGAATGGGTAAATTCTTGTCCCCGGCAACTGCCTTTTCTTATTATCAAGGGCATACTTTCATACTGAGCCCATTTGGATATCAATTTATCCCAAGAATTTAAAACATCGATAGAAACGTTTAATCTATTTTCGGACGATTTCCACAACCGACCAAGTTCTTTAATCTTGTTCCTTATCTCTATTCCTACATAATCCATATCTCTGTTTTTTTAGTTAGATCATTTCAACATGTGTCTCTCGTCGAGCATTTACAAATTCCAAAACAAAGATATGTATTTTATCAATAAACAAAAAGGAAGGCTAAAACCTCCCTGCTACAAGTTGTTTTTGTGTTATCCGATAACGACGAATTCATCCTCCTCCGGGATGACGGCCAGGCCGCCCCAAGTGCCGTGGAGTTGTCCTATGGCATCGATGTATTCGACCGTGCCTTCGTGTCCGTCGTAACGACCGTCCTCGCCCGTTAGATGGATGATGCGGATCTTGTCGCCAACTTTCACTTCCATGATTATCGTTTTTTGAGAGTTAATCCAATGTGTGCATGATGCGATGGTAATCTGCCGCCTTGAGCCCGTGAAGCGTGATGTTGATCGACCTGCCATCTGTCGTCCAATGGAAATGCTTGGAACCGTAGAACCGCTCCAAAATGCGGCAGGTGTACATATTCCACTCGGTCCGATGCAGGTTCAAAATCTCGATGTCATCGGCCGTTGCCTCTTGGTGTTCCGCCTCGCGGGCAGCGCAGCGTTTGAGAAAGGCAAGGAACTCATCGATCATCGCAATCCGGATATTGAGTGCCTGCCACTCGGGACCGTATTCATCGTTTCGCTGCATCTCGTCGCACCGCTCAACGTAAAGCGCGCGTTCATCCTCCCACTGTTCGATCATCAGTCCGTACATCATATTATTTTTGCTTGAAAGGTTTATTGGTGCTGTTACTGCTCTTCTAATTTCCAGATTGCGGTCAGCAGGCTCTGGATCTCGTCGTTGATGTGCAGATTGCGCTCCAACAGCGCGTCGTAGTCCGACGTACCACGGCGATTCTCTTCGGCCAGATGGTGCAACTGTTGGCGGTTGCGCTCAAATTCGGCTTCAAGTCGGTCGATACGGCTGTTGAGATGCTTTATTCTGGCATCCATAGTTTGCTGTTATTCAATTGTTTATTGCTATGCAAACATAACATCATATTTCAGAATATGCAAGGTTATATCAAATTATATATCTTTAAATATCATGACATATAATACAACCGGATTATATGTAAATAATGAAACAAAGTCCTGAATGTTTATCTTTGTGGTAAGAATGCGATTTGTATTTATGGCCGATACACACGACAGAGCGACCCGAAGCTACAACATGAGTCGGATAAAAAGCAAAAATACCAAGCCGGAATTATGGGTCCGGAAGTATTTGTTTTCGCAGGGACTCAGATACAGAATAAATGTTCATTCTCTGCCTGGATCTCCGGATATTGTATTGGCAAAATACAAAACTGTCGTATTTATCAATGGTTGTTTCTGGCACGGTCACGCAGGATGCAGATATTTTGTCATACCTGAAACCCGAAAAGACTGGTGGATTGAAAAAATCAATAAAAACATTGAACGGGATAATCGGGCAAACGAAGCGCTCCGAAGTGTAGGCTGGAATGTTATAATCGTCTGGGAATGCCAGTTAAAACCCAAACAACGGAGCAAAACTCTTGCGGATCTCGCTGCAAAAATCAGGAACAACTTATGACCCGTTCTTTCCGCAAATTACTTATCTTTGTACGGAAGTAAATGTGAAATCAATTTCAGCAACAATGAACGTATCCGACATTTTATATAAGAAGCTTAAAATCAAAACAGATGAAAGTTGTCCTCCTACGGAGGAGATGCTGGCGGTCATTACTCATTGGATGCATAATGCCGGCAAAGCTTCTGCTTCTCCGTATGGAGAAAAATGCCGGAAATATCTTCAGACCATATTATGCGCATCAGATCCGTCGCTTGACAAGAAAGACATAACGCTCAAATCCATCAAGGAACAAGGCTTGTTTCAGGATGCCGTAAACGTACCGTTTCCGTCGCCGGAACGCAGCAGATTCACATTTATAGATCTGTTCGCCGGAATGGGCGGTTTTCGCCTGGCCATGCAGAAACATGGCGGCCGATGTGTCTTTTCTTCAGAATGGAATGCATACGCACAGAAAACATATTTCGCCAACTTCGGAGAAGTTCCGTTCGGAGACATTACAGACGAACGGATAAAAGCCTATATACCGGATAATTTCGATGTGCTGTGTGCAGGATTTCCCTGTCAGCCATTTTCCATTGCGGGAATATCAAAGAAAAACAGTCTGGGACGGGCCCATGGTTTTTTGGACAAAACTCAGGGCACCCTGTTTTTTGATGTTGCGGAGATAATCCGCCGGAAACGTCCCAAAGCATTTTATCTCGAGAATGTAAAGAATCTGCAGTCCCATGATAAAGGCCGGACCTTTCATGTGATATCCAATACGCTCCAGGAACTGGGATACAATATTCACTATCAGATCATGGATGGGAAATATTATGTCCCGCAGCACCGGGAACGTATTATGATCATCGGATTCCGGAATGATTTGTATCAGGGAAAAGAGACATTCACCTTTCCGGCAAAAGAAGATCCGCATCTGAAAATCCGGAATATTCTGGATCCGAATATCGATGCCAAATATACTCTTACGGATAAATTATGGCTGTATCTCCAGAATTATGCAAAGAAGCATCAGGCCAATGGCAATGGCTTCGGATACGGGCTCACGAATCTGGATGGCATATCCCGGACCTTAAGCGCAAGATACTATAAAGATGGCTCGGAGATTCTGATTCCGCAGGGTGAAGGGAAAAATCCCCGCAGACTTTCTCCTCGTGAATGTGCCCGGCTGATGGGATACAGTGATCAATACATAATCAATGCGGTCTCGGAGGTTCAGGCCTATCATCAATGCGGCAACTCCGTGATAGTACCCCTGATTACGGCGGTTGCCGGTAATCTTGTAAAATCCATGTTGAATGATGAGTGCAAATAATCTGGTCGGCCTTGCCGTTGCAGCAGTCAGCCGCTCCCGCTATGCTTTCTGTAAGTTCACATCAGCCAATGATGCCGGATCGACCGGAGCTCATCAGGCAGGTTACTACATTCCCAAAAGCGCATGGCCTGTTATGTTTGATTGTCCCGGTCAGAAAGGAGAGAACAAAGACCGGAACATCACGATAAAGTGGCAGGATACCTTCGAGACTGAAAGCCGATTTATATATTATGGTCGGGGAACCCGTAATGAATACCGTCTGACTCGTTTCGGCCGGGGATTTCCGTTCCTTACCGACGACAATGTAGGCGATTTATTTATCCTGTGCCAGATCGAGCCGAATTATTACGAGGCCTACGTTCTGTCTGCAGATGATGATATAGATTCGTTTCTCGGAGCTATAGGTATCAGTCCGACAGAAACCAATGGCCTCATATCCATGCAGCAGATTACCCCGAACCCGGAGGATCTGATTCATCAATTATTTCAGGAGATTCTGGTTCAATACGATCAGTTCCCGGCAACGAATATGATGGCACAATATGCCCGCGAATGCTATATGCGGGCTCATCATATAAACGATGAAGTCCTGCAGAATAATCCTGATACCTCTTTATTGGCATGGATCAACACGGAATACGATCTGTTCAAGGCATTTGAAAACAAACTCTATTCGCCTGAAATCAGCAGAGGATTCGGGAATGTGGAAGCATTGATTACATATTCCAACCAGATTCTGAACAGACGAAAGAGCCGTGCCGGAAAATCTTTGGAACATCACCTGTCAGGTATATTTACCGCAAACCATCTGCGTTTCGAGACACAGGTAATTACTGAGGAGCACAAAAAGCCGGACTTTATATTTCCGGACGGTGAGTCCTATCATAATTTTGAGTTCCCGGCAGACGATCTGATATTCCTCGGAGCCAAAACCACATGCAAGGACAGATGGCGGCAGATTCTGAATGAGGCTGACCGGATTCCTGTCAAGCATCTGTTCACACTCCAGCAGGGAATCTCGAAAAATCAATTGACGGAAATGTATCGGGAAAATGTATGTCTGGTTGTCCCGGAACCATACAAAACGTTTTTTGATCCGACTTTCAGGGACAGAATACTCTCCCTGAAACAATTTACAGATTCAGTCAGGCGAATACAACACATTTCCTGATCAATAGTTCGTTACGATCCACTCTTCCTGCCGACGGCGAGAGACCTTCGAGGCTGTGATCGTGCGTTCGATGCGGTGGATCTTCCAGCCGTACTGTGAGGCGAAGCGTTCGATCCCGGCATGCGGGAACATCGTCAGCATGAACTTGCCGCGCACGGAAGCAAGCGTCTCCAACAGCCGCATGAAATCCGCCTCGTCGAACGTTCCGTTGTAGTGGCCGCAGTCGCTGCCCACATAGGGCGGATCGACGAAATGGAAGGCTTCGGGCGTGTCGTAGCGCCGGATGAGATGAACACCGTCTTCGCACTCGACAACAACATGTTCCAGCCTCCGGCACAACTCCTCGGTGAAAGCTTCGCGGGCATTGCGGAGTTTCTGTGTCGTGGTCCCCGTACGGTCATACCCGAACGTGCCGTCGATCATCGAGGCAAAGCCCAACTTCGTACATACCCACACGGCCCATGCCCGTTCGACGGGTGTGAAGAAGGTCGGATGGGCATTGATATGCCGTGCATGGGCGTGAATCTCGCGGCTGTGGAGTGTCGCGTCGATCAACTCCTTCAGTGCCGGGTACTTCATCTGCGCCACGCGGTAGAAGTTCACCAGTTCGGTGTTCGTGTCGTTGATGACCTCGCAGCGTACCGGCTCCTTGGCGAAGAGCACGGCACAGCCGCCGCAGAAGGCCTCGGTATAGAGCGAATGCTCGGGGATGAGCGGCAGGATGTGCTTCAGAAGCATCTGTTTGCCGCCGTAGTAGGAAATCGGAGTTTTCATGATGGTCGGTTTAACGGAGTTTCAGCCACAGGAGAATCAACAGCACAAGCAGCAGGCAGGCGGCCGTCCATTTGAGCCACAACATGCCGGTCGGATTGGGTCTCTCCTCGAGTGCGGTTTGTTCGTCGTTGCGCGCTGCGGCAAGGATGCGGCTGCGGGAGATGCTGTCGGAATGTGTAGTTCGGTCGTGTGCCGCAATGGCCTCGGTGTGGATGATGCGACGCACGGCAGGTCGGGACGTTGCGGGAATCTTCGGCGGCGGGAGGAGCGGATCGAGTGTATCGGGCGGCAGGATTGGCTCGTCCTCCGAAGACGGAGGCCACTGCACCGGTGGATAGAACTCGACGACAGTTTGACGCAGCGTCGCTAACTGTCGCTCGAACTCCTGCCGGATCCGCTCCGTAAGGGTCGAGTCCGCAATGCGAATGTCGGCACGTCGGTCGGAGTGCATCTCCCGAAGCGGAGAACAGCTGCATGCCGTCGCGGCCAACAGAATAAGCGTTATTTTCGGATACATCGTTTCATTTCGGTTGCACGTTCCATGCGTTCCTGCATGGTAGGTTCATGAATCTCGCGGGAAGGAACATTTTCCCACGGCAGCGGAAACATCTCGCACATCGGCCGGCGGTCCTTGCGGTCGAGTTGCAGGCTTGTCAGCACCCATACGCTCCACCGTTCACGCTCCCATGCCTGACGAGCGATCCGTTCTTCGCGGTGTGCCCAACCAAGCCAGGCATAGCAGAACTCGGCGGGCGTCATCGCCGCAAAAACCTCGGGTGCGAAGCCCATCTGCCCGACGGCCAGGGCGAACCATCGTTCATAACTCAGGGTCGCCGCCGTCCCGCCGTCGGGCGCGGCCGGTTTGGGCCTTGCGGCGCGGTGTCTGTGCGTGCCATCTCGCCCAAACGGTCCGTGAGCGGTGAGATGCTTTCGACGAAGAGTTCCGAGACGGTCAGAATAAGCGTCGGATCTTCGTCGAAAAGGTCCCATACTTCGTCTTCGGTGTAGCGCCGGTCGTCGCCCGCACGTCGGGCTCCTTCGTTGAGTCCCGTGGCGGTCAGCGCCACGATGCTGTCGAGCGTCGAGAGGGCTTCGGCCGACGAGACGGTCGAGGCGAAGTCCGCGCCGCGCTGCCGGGTGAATTCATGAATGGCGCGCAGCCCAAAATGAATCGGGTGCGGCGTACCGTGGATAATGATCTCTTTCATGGTATGCATAGTGTCAAGGTTGCGGGTTGTCGGCAGGAGTCAGATTCCCGCTGCCGGTAAGAGAGTAACTGTATGTGGCGTTGTCGCCCGCGGGCGTCGAGAGCGAGAAGGTCGTGATGTAGGCCTTGCCCGTGTACATCTTCACAAGGCCCGTAAGCGGCGACTTGATGACCACGTCGACCAGTTTCTTGGAGAGGACGATGCCTAACAGGTCTTCCGAAGAGTGGGCATTCTCGATCGAGTCGTCGAGCACCACCAGCCCGTCGCCGTCAACCGACCACGAGATGTCGCCCGGAGCCTTCTCCTTGCCGTTGGTGTCCTTCGTGCGCAACTCCTTCATCTCCAGATCGACCTTCAGCGTGTGCGACGTGGCATGAAGCGTCGTCTTTTCATCCACAAGCAGGATGATGTCCTCGCCCTGGATAATCTTTTTCGTTCCAATGGATTCCGGCATAAGCGTCTGTTGTTTTGTGTTCAGATGATTCGAAAGGTAAGTGTGATGCCGTGCAGGTCTCCGTCGGCATAGTATTCCGTGGCCGAGGAGCGCAGGTAACAGCGGCGCCCCTCGAACCCGGCGCCCTCCAGCGCCGCGATGATGCGGTGTTTGAGTTGCTCGGCGGCAGCATAGCGGCCGTCACAGACTGTAACCTCAAAGGTGGTCACGTAGCCCGCAATGCCGTGCAGCGTACGGACCGGGGTCTCCTCCGGAACGGTGAAGGCCGCAAACGGTGTCGGCGTGCGGGCATCGACGGCCCCGGCCTGCACGCGCCCCTGCAACTCGGGAACAGCAGCCTCGATCAGGGCGATAAGGCGGGTCTTGAAATCGGTCATGGCGATACGGCTTTGAAGTTGCGGACGACGAACTTCTCGACGGCCGCGGCCAGGGCGTCGCCGAAGAGCGCTACGGTACGTTCCGATTCCTGCGTGTAGGCAATCTCCAGAAAAGGAACGGCACGCAGACCGCGCACGCTTTGCGTGAAGATCTTCTCGCCGCGTTCGTTCTCGAAGACGAGCAGCCGTCCCTTGCGCGAGATTCGCGGGTCCTTCGTACCCTCGTGGATAAACTTGCCGTAATATTGGTTTACGGCTCCCTTACGTTTGGTACGCTCGAAGACCGGTTTGACGGCAACATCCACCTCCGACCTGGGCGCATTGCGGTCGCGGAAGCGTACGATGCGCAGTTGCCTGCGCAGACGTCCCGTGCGTACCGGGACGCGACCCTTTGCCGTGCGGAGCATCGGTTGTGCCGAGGTGCGCAGCGCCGTAAGCAGCATCCGCTTCTGCATGTTATTGGGCAGTTGGTCCATAATGCGTTTGGCTTCGACGTAACCGTCAACTTTCAGTGTCAGCATCGCTTTTCCTGCATTTGATGTGAAGTCGCCAGCGGCGGCCCTCGGCGTGGATGGAGGTGATGTGCCGCAGGATTCCTTCGTCGCGGACAACCATGTCGGGGCGCAGGCCGGGAATCCACCGGATTGTATAGACCGCCTCGTTTTCGTGTGCGATACGGCCCGCATAGAGGTTTTCGCGGCCTCCGGCTTCGGTATATTGTGCGTAGCAGACGGCCACGCTCCGCAGACTTTGCGTACGATCGTTGTAGGCGTCGCGCTCCTCGACGTATTCGAGGATTTCGATTCGGTGGTCAAACATCGCCATATGGGGTTACCCGCCACGGAAGCAGGAGTTTCTCGGCCGTGAGCGGCAGTTCGGAGACGGAACGGCCGACCAGTGCATCCGATTCGTTGTCGTAGAGCGTACCCAGAATCAGCAGTACGGCGGCCCGGATGGCAGGCGGAAGGCTCTCTTCGTCATAGCCGACAAGCAGTGTCGCCGAAACCTGCATGCCACCGCAGGAGGCATCGAACGTGAGACAGGCCGTGTAGTCGTCGGCATGCAGTTGCCACAGGTCGTCGGAAAGAGGTTCGCGAGAGGCAGTGAGTCGCTCGACAGCCGTCGTCGGGACGGGCAGCCGGAGCGTCGGATGCTCGACGACGGGAAGCGTCGCTTCGACTTCCACTCTCCGCTGCCGGATGAAACGTCCCGTCAGGTCCTCGGCCACGGCAACGGCCATGTCGAGTTTCGCAGCAATCAGGGTATCGTCATGGGTGGCGCTGCCTACCCGCAGGTGCTGCCGGGCGAGGTCCATGGTTATCGGAGGCTCACCGTTCTCGAGAACACGCATCTTCTATGCGGATTTGTGGACCAGTTTGTGAACCGGATGCGTTCCGGCATCGAGCAGCACGCCGTCGACGCGTGCGAAGCCGAACAGTCCGATAGAGAGGTACTCCGCAAGCAGTTCGTTGAGCCGGATGACGCGGAACGACTTCACCATGCGGATGCGGTACTTCGACAGGTCGCCGAAGAGCACCGAGGTCTTGCCTGCACCGATGTCCTCCAAATCGTCGTTCAGTACATAGCCCTTGCCGAAGAGCATCGGCGGCGTACCGTCGCGCGCACCCTCCTGCCAGATGTAGCGTCCCGTCGAGTCCTTAATCTTGACCAGCGCCCAGAGCGTGTTGCGGTTGAACATGAACCGGCCGTTGCGCGCATAGGAAGAGTCGACACCCTTGACCAGTTCGATGATGTCGTCAAGCGTGACAGCCGTGGCTGCCGGTGCCGTTTTGCAGGCTGTAGCGGCACCCACGATACCCGAAGGTTTGCCTGTGCCATTGCCCGAGGTGAGGTCTGCATTAATACCGCGGCCGAACGAGTCGCTCAACAGACCAGACAGCAGCGCTTCGAGGTCAAAGGCCGAATCCTGCAGCAGTTCGAGCGACACGGGGACAATAGGCGTGCGGTAGGTGTAGGCCTTGAGTGTTACCGAGCCGAACGACGGCGCCGACTTGGTCGATTGCTGGTACTCGGCAACGACCGTCGCTTTCGATTCAGTGTCGTTCACCGTCGGGAGGATAAGATCGCCGCCCGAAGTCGTAGTGAGGATAGTACCGGCCTCGAACATGCCGCCATAGGCTTTCAACGCCACCTCGATGCTCTCGGCAAGCGTCGCCGGGACGAGAACGCCGGCCGAAAGTCCGGTGATACCGGCACGCTGCTCGAAGAGTGCACGGTTTTCCGACGATACGCCCGTGGCACCGTGCTTCAGGTAGTTGCGGAATGCCGAGCGGTACTCATCGGCCTGCGAATCCGAGTCGCTGCCGGTCGTTCCGCGGGCGGCGTATTGACGCTCGGCCTGCCGTCGTTCAATCTCCACGTAACGCTCCTCGGCCTCGACGGCTCGGTCGGCCTTCTCGTAGTCGGCAAGCAACTGCTGCCAACGCGACTCCTCCTCGGATGTCATTTCGCGCCCGTCGGTCGCCGCGCGAAGTTCGTCTATCTGCGTAAATACCGCCGCGCGGCTCTCTTTGAGGGATTTCAGTTTGCTCATAGATTTTTTGTTTCGTTCAAAGGCAAACTTAACCCTACTATACCGTTCCCGAGCGAAACATTGTCGCACTCTATATCTGGAGTTCCAACACTTTCGGGAATATCGGGATAAATTGAGAGGATAGAACGTATATATCGGAATAAAAGGATTATCTTTGTCGTATGGAAACAAAGCACACCATATATACGGGAGCCGCGCAACAAATGAGCAAAGTGGCCGACAATTCGGTCGAACTGGTTGTTACGTCGCCGCCATACCCCATGATTGAAATGTGGGATAATATTTTCGGCGCCCAAAATTCCGATACGGTTGTTGCTTTACAGGAGAATCGGGCGGATGTTGCATTCGAGCTCATGCATGCCGAGCTGGATCGGGTATGGGACGAAGTCGCCCGTGTTCTTGTCCCGGGAGGCATAGCCTGCATCAATATCGGAGATGCCACCCGGACGATCAACGGAAATTTTGCGCTCTATTCCAACCATTCGAGAATCATCAGTCACTTCATTTCGCATGGATTCGTCAACCTTCCCAATATCATTTGGCGCAAACAGACGAATGCCCCGAACAAGTTCATGGGGTCCGGCATGTTGCCGGCCGGTGCCTATGTGACACTGGAGCACGAATGGATCCTTATTTTCCGCAAGGGAGGAAAGCGCGAATTCAAAACGAGCGAAGATAAACAGCGGCGACGTGAAAGTTCGTTTTTCTGGGAAGAACGCAATGTCTGGTTTTCCGATCTTTGGGACAACATCAAGGGAACGAAACAAAAGATTTCCGCTGATAGCCGTGATCGCAGTGCTGCTTATCCATTGGAAATTCCTTATCGGTTGATCAACATGTACTCCCTGCAGGGTGATACAGTACTGGATCCCTTCCTCGGAACAGGAACCACGACTTTGGCTGCCATTATGAGCAACCGGAACAGTATCGGATATGAAATTGACGACAAGTTTATTGAAATTATCGCCGACAATATTCAGTCGTCTTCAGTCGCCGAAATGAACGACGTAATAGACAGAAGAATTACTGCACACAAACGATTCGTTTCCGAACGCATGCAGAGCAAGGAGATCAAACACTACAACGAGCATCTTGATATGCCGGTCATGACATCGCAGGAAACGGACATGCGATTCGTTTATCTGTCATCCATTTCCGGAGACAAGCATAATTTTACAGCAGAATATGCTGCGACGGCACCAGTGTGCATGAAAATAAAACTCGGGAACAGAAAGCAACCGGCTTCTGTTCCCGCAGGCACACAGATTGCGCTTACTTTTTAGGGTTTTACATATTTCGCTATTTTAGTCGTCGGATTTCCTGGGACAGCATTATTCCAATTGCGAATCAACCATGTTCTACGTTGCAAAATGTCAATTGCACGATTTTCCAACGAATCAAGATATGATTCTAATTCACGTATGTTGGTTTGGTCAATCAAATAAAATCCCTTAGGATTTGATAAAGAACTGCCTATAAGGTCTCCATCGACTTCTATACATTCTCGGATCAAATTTCTGGTTTGTACCTGATTTCCTCCAGCAGGGAAGCCTAATGCCAGTGAAAGCCTCTCGGCATTTATGGCGTTTCTTTTCCCTGTCTGCAAAATGTTAAGCAAAGCGGTTCTCTGGGCTTGAGTGAAATTTGTGGGCATAATATTAGAAATTATATTCAACAACTATCTCCGACTTCTTTTTATCATAGTAAATGATTGGGACATCAATATGTTCCGGAAGTTCGTTCATTTGACGGTACGTCACGGGTTTGATGCTTACGGCCTGTTCTCCGATAAAGCCATCAATACCCTGAGTCTCCTCTTCCGGTGAGGCCAACCGATATTCAACATGCCGTTCTTCTGCAATTTTGCGGAGAATGGCTTCCTGAAATTTGAGCCCGCAATAGGTTTTGACGACTACAAGTTCTTCGACCCACCGTTGTACCATTGTCCTGTCGATAGTGCAGATGCTCTCTTTGAGCATCTCGATCATTCGATATACACGATCCGTAGCAATCTCTATGGCATCAGGATGTCCCGTCTTGTACCATGTTTCCCATTCTGACATCGAGCCGGATCCGAACTCTTGAATGAGCTCGCTCATTTGTCCTACGACATTTGGGCGTGTGCCTTGTGCATTTTGGTTCGCAAGATTCATAATCTGTGTCGCATATTTGGGATAATCAAATGTGCGATCGGTTAACAGCTCTTGGACCTCTTTGTTGGGTATCTGCAGTTTCATTACGGTTTATTTGTTTGAGTGTACGACAACAGCCGTCGAATATCCGACGGCTGTTACAAAGATACGAATTTCAGATTATCCCCGATTAACGATTCTGAGAAAATCACAAAATCGCAGACGGCGTTCATTTTCAGGAATAAATCGACTTGGTTGCATAGTCTGCTCGCGCAGCCACTCCTGTTTGCGCTTTTCGAGACGGAGTACGGATGCTTCGGTGGCCGGATATGCTGGGAAGGTGACCAGTGAGACATCCACTACGTACGAGAAGCGCAGAATCGTCCGCTCGTCCAGATCCAGGCCGTTCCGTGCATCGGCATACTGCCACACGTCCTCCTTCACGCCGAAGCGGAACGAGCATTTCGATACGTCGCCACGCCGCACCAACTCCAGCATGTCGTTGCCCACGGTCGTATGCGGCGCCTCGAACGCGAAGCGCAGCCCGACGTCGTCGACCTCCAGACGAAGCGTCCCGCTCGTCGAGCGGGCCAGAATCGCATCGTCGCGGTGGTTGAAACACATGATAACGTCCTGCATGTCGCACCCATCGAAAGCATCCCGCGCAATCTTCTCGCGAAACCATCCCATGATCGGCTCGCTCCAGCACTCGAATTTCGCGGCATAGCCGACGATTGTCCGACCTGCCGCACCCGTATCCCGGCTCTCGATGTGCAGGTCGCCCACGAGGCTCCGGATTTCAAGGCCATCAGCCGGCGTTGTTCTCTTCTCCATATATCGCATGTTTGATTGTCTGCATGTTCATCTGCACGAAATAGGTGTCGCCTCCCTCATAGGCGTTCATATCCTCCAGAGCGCGGATCTCGTTGGCCGATATCGCTCCGACGATGTTCATGTTCTTGTAGTACTCCGAACGTGTCTTGGCATCGCCGCGTAGCAGGCCGTTCAAGCCGAAGAGAAAGTAATATTCGCCAAACTCCTCCTCGCGCAGCAGTTTGCGGTTGAACTCTTCCTCGATACGAACCAGGTACGGCATCAGGCAGTATTGCACGAACTCCATGCCCTGATGCTCGATGTTGTTGTTCGTAGCCCGTTCGAGGTCGGCTATCATGTGGGGCGGAATACCGTAGATGGTGGCTATCTCCGTCTTCTGGAACTTGCGCGTGGCAATGAATTGCGCATCCTCGGGCGGAATTGATATGCGCTCGTAGGTCATGCCGCCCTCCAGCAGCAGCGGCACGTGGGCGTTGTGCAACCCGACCGATTGGGCCAACAAGTCCTTTTTCAAACGCTGGTAGGCTTCGGGCTTGAGCGTCGAGGGATACTTGAAGACACCAGACATGTTGCCGCCCTGATCGAAGAAGCGTTTGCCGTAGAGTTGTGCCGAGACGGAGAGTTGGAGATTATCGCGATGCACGGCTATCGGGCTCTTCCCCTTGTAGCCGTTGGTCGAAAGCCCACGCAGGTGAATCATGTCGTCGTTCGGAAGCAGTTCTCCCGTGTCGAGCCGGTAGAAGAGTTCGTCGTTGTCGGTGAGCAACGGTTCGACACGTGCCGGATGCAGGAACAGCAGCCGCTCCGGACGATAATGACGATTGCGGAAGATGCGGACGTAGCCGTTGCCCCATAGCGCACACGAAATCATCAGATGGTGCATCAGATCAAAACGTGTGGCGTGGCTGTTGGGAATCTGCACCAGTCGGTGACAGGGATGGCCGTACTGCCGTTCACGGCCGCGTTCCGTACGCCGGTAAAGGTGGAGAGGCAATGTCCCTACCGTCTCGGAGAGAATACGCACGCATGCCCATACGGCCGTAAGATTCAGTGCACCCTCTTCGGTGATATGCACCTCACGGGTGGCATCGGCAACCGTATCGGCCGAGATGACCTTGTTCACTGCGGCCTCGAACTCGGCCGAGGAGATGTCGCGCCGCTCGCCCCTATGCAAAAAAGGAAACCACTTCACTATCGCGTGCCTTTATTCGGGACAAACATAGCGAAGCGGTTCGATATATGGATAAGACAATGTCTATCCCGAAATTATTTCATTTGTCAATCTTTCTAAATTTTCTTCTCTGATGCGGGGCTTCAACTGACATTGCCAGACCGTGAGTACGCGATATCCGAGTTCTTCCAGTTCACGTTTTTTCCGTTCGTCCCGTTCTAAATTATCCGCGATCTTTTTCTCCCAATATTCGAGATTGGTTGATGGCAGATGAGAATACTTGCATTCTTTATGTCCGTGCCAAAAACAACCGTTCACGAATACTGCAGTCTTATATTTCGGGAAAACGATATCCGGCGTACCCGGCAATCGCTTTACATTCTTCCGATACCTCAAACCGCGCGCGAATAGATATTTCCGGACTACTATTTCGGGTTTCGTCTCTTTGCCAGTTACATGGGACATTATCTCCGAACGTTTCTCTTTGCTGACCGTATCTGCCATTATGCATTATTGAGCAATTGGATAATTCGTGCTTTGATATTTTCATATGTTGCCGTAAGCCGACTTTTTGCCGCATGCGTTAAGCGAGACGTATGCGACATAGCGTCGCGTATCGGTTTATATTCTATAGCATCTCTTCGCAATGACGCTTTTTTGTCTTTATCGGTTTCATCATCGGCAAGATAGGCTAAATCATCCATTGCACAGTAGGACAATCCCGTTGCATTTTCTCTAATATCGAAACTGATATTAGCTTTATTTTTATGCATTTCGGCTTTTTGTATCCAATCTTCGATTTGTTTCTGCAATTTTTCCGGAATTTGAATCTTCTTGTCGACAATATATTTTCGAAGCAAATTTTCTGCAACGAAACATTCTCCGTATGAAGAAAAATTGAACTCGGCGTCTTGTCCCAGGTCATTGATCCACTCCTCGACTTTTTTTCGACTTGGTGCATGAGTCTTGGGCGGTACGAAATCATCGGCAACAGCACTAAAAAGTTCTCTTGATTTGCGTTCTTTGCGGGTGATTCGTTTGTTTTCAGAATCTCCGTCTTGATTCAATTCGGTACGCCATACGTCCCAATCTTCGATGATGAATTTCAATAGTTTTTCTATTTCTTTCAGAAAAGCGATAAATTTAGGATCATCAGACACAACACCTTCTCGGCTGCTCGTAAATCGATCGTTTTCATCATCCAATGCGTTGTAATGTATCTGTCCATACAAATAACTTTCGACGATTCGAGCCGTAGGAAAGTGTTTCAAAACATCTTTTTCCCGCAATCGACCATTCACATATAAATCGATACTTACCTTTTCATCCGACCCTCTGATTTTCAGCATAGACGGTTTCTCGACGGATGCAATGAAACCTGAAATAGATTCGATTCCGGCTTGCAAATCTTTTTCTCTTTTCAATACTTCGCTTTTCCGAAGTTTATCGGAAATATAAGGATCAATAGGTTTGTTGATTTTCCATAGAAATTGCGTTCCATCAATCAAATCCGTCAGTTCGTCCAATGTTATTTGCGAACCGTTCATAAAAATACTGAACGATGGATCCAATAATGAAAATCGGAAATACAAAGCGACTAATTTTCGTATGTATTCGATTTTGTTACGGATACCATCATTAATTTCTTCGAACAAAATAATTGTTCCTGAAACCATATCTTTCTCGAATCGGTCCACAAGAGAAGCATCAGGAACACCTAATTTATACTCATTCGCAGAAACATCGTCTTTAATCGCCTCATCCAATCCCGAATTATCAATAATACCGCCGACCAAATCCGTATTTACAGTTTTTGTCAAAACGGTTATTTTTTTCGCACAAGACAATAATGCCAGCTTTCCGATACCTTTACGCCCGATGAACGGCCTTCCGTTTTCGGTTGCAGAAACATTATCCTTACGTTTTGAATAACCGATTTTCAAAAATTTATTTTGGAAGTCGTCTTCGGTCATTCCTCGTCCGTCATCTTCGATGATAAGTATATTTTTATCTCGATCTATCGTAATACGTACATTCTGCGCATCGGCATCCCATGCGTTGGAAATAGCCTCTCCCAATACGGTGATAAAACTTCGATAAAGGTTTCTTCCAAGATGATTCAATATGCTCAAAGAAATATTGAATGTGTAAGCGTTCATAAGTCGGTCAGGTTAGAGTTTATGTGTTTCGATATACTTTCCGCTATTATTTCGCCCAGCCTCGGAGGTACGGCATTGCCGATATATCTCGAGGCTTTCGCTATAGATACTTTTTTTTCATCGGCAAAAAATTTATACGATCTCGGGAATGTCTGTATAAGAGCCGCCTCTCGGACCGATATAGCTCGATTCTGCGTAGGATGCCCGAACCGACCATTTCCCAAGCCTGTGCACTGCGTAGTCATAGTAGGAGCCGGTTTTTCCCAGACCATCCTGCCATAAACACTACCGAACGAACTGCCGCTATCCGTTTTATGGCATTGTAGTTTCAACTCTTCCGGCCAATCTTTCCATCCTCCACCGTACGGAGTATTTCGAATACGATCGAGGTTCTTCGAAGACAACGCTTTTGCTCTGTGCAATGGATCGTTCGGATCAACCTCTCCGGCTTTCAATTCGGGCAAGTCGCCTATCGCATCTTTAACGGTTTTATATTCATTGGGTTTATGCGTAGGCGGAATCAATTCGATTTCACCTAATCGCGACGCCAACAACACCAATCGTTTCCGCGTTTGAGGAATTCCGTAATCCGGACAATATACAGGCTTTACCCAAACTCGATAGTCGTTTTCTCTCAATAGATTTACGAAATCCGATAACACCGGTTTATCTTTGAATACCAGAATTTGAGAGACATTCTCCATCGTGACTATATCGGGCAACGTTTCTTTTACCAACCGTCCGAATTCATATAACAAATCGTATTTATTCGGATCCTTTTTTTTGTTTTTGAACGCATACGAAGAAAACGGCTGGCAAGGAGCGCATCCTGCTAAAACCCTAATAGCACCTTTACTGTATAATGCCCCGATTTCATCAGCGGATACCGTTTTGATATCTTTATAGATAAACTTCGCTTCATTATTCGTTTCATAGGCATATTTGCATGTGGCATCGAGATCGTACCCTGCGAGTATATCAAAGCCCTTGCTTTTCATGCCGAAACTCAAGCCGCCGATGCCGCAAAATAAGTCTATGACTTCTATTTTTCGAGATGCAATCATCATTTTATTCTTAAAACTTTACAAATATAATATTTTGATTCGAATATCTATTCAATACTTTTCTAAAAGAGCTGAATTCAGAGTATCTACGTTTGCCAGTGATGGTTATGTAGAAGTCCTCCAATCGTTCGTAAGCTTCCAGCTGCGTCGGATAGAGATCGCGCATGCGGAGGTAGAGTTCCGAGAAGCCCTCGAACGAGAGGAAGTGCCGCATTTCGGGTGTGAGCGGCGTCAGGGCCGATAGTTGCTTCTCGATGCGTTCGCGTTCGGCCGTAATGACCGGCGAATGGTAGCGCCGGTACTGTTTTCGATTCATCTTTCTGTTCATCGTCGTATCGTTTCAGAGAGTCAATAATCCACGGTTTTCGTATGGGTTTCGTTCGTCGGCCGCCTGCGCCGTCATCCACTCGCCGAGAGCCATGATCGAGGCGACTATGCCGTCGATTTTCTGTGTCGAGCGCTCCTTGTCGGGCTTGATGTTTCCGGCTGGGTCGCTTTTGACAACCGTCGAGGCAAGCATCCACCGCAGCACGGGATTGCCGAAGTGTTCGATGCGGCCCGTGAGTACCAGTTTCTCGAATTCGCGCGTCGGGGCCGACATCGAGCCGTAACCCTGACCGAATGGATTGCAGGCCATGCCCTCGTTCTGAAGGTCGATAATCGTCTGCGAGGCGTTCCAACGATCGTATGCCGACGAGCGCAGGTCATAGTCGGCTGTCCGGCGGAGGATGTCGGCCTTGACAAAGTCGTAGTCGATGACGTTGCCGGGCGTAACGGTGACGTATCCATCGGCAACCCAGCGGTCGTAGTTGATATTCTCACGGCGGATCTTTTCGAGCATCTTCTCCTCGGGTATCCAGAAGTACGACACGAGTTGAAAACGGTCGTTTTCATGAAACAAAAGCACATAGGCTGTGATGTCGGAGACGTTCGAGAGATCGAGACCACCCCAGCAGGCGCAGCCGCGCAGTTCGTCGGGCGAGGTCGTACCGACACACTTCTGCCATGCGTTGTCGAGAATCCACGTCCGCTCGGCATCGACCCACAGATTGAGGTTCTTCGTCATCACGTTGCGCACGGCCTCGGGACGGTTGCGGGCGTCGCGCACCTGGTCGGCAAGGTAGTCGGCCGATAGCGAGACACCGAGGTTGGGGTTCGACTTGATCCACATGCGCGGATCGTCCCACTCCTCGTTCGCGTCGAGCGTATATATAATGCCGAACAGCGTATCGTCCTCGTTCACCTCACGCAGTACTTTAATCACGTTCCCGCGGTAGGCATAGCATGCACCCGACTTGTTGAAACCGGCTGTGGTGATGATGAACATCAGCGGCTGACGGCGTGCGCCGAAGGCCGACTTGATGACGTCGAACATCCCGCTGTCGCGGTGGGCGTGAAACTCGTCGATGATGCCGCACGAGGGATTCAGACCGTCGTGCGTGCCGTAGTCCGACGACAAGGGCTTCATCATGCCGCCGCGCGCCTCGTAAACGATCGAGTTACGGAACGGCGTAAGGTAGTGTTTGAGGTCGGTGGCACGGACTATCTCGACGGCATCGGCGAAGCATATCTTCGCCTGATCCTTGACCGTGGCGGCCGAATAGACCTCGGGGCGCGACTCGCCGTCGGCGAAGAGCATGTAGAGCCCCACGCCGGCCGAGAGTGCCGTCTTGCCGTTCTTGCGTGCAATTTCAATGTAGGCATAGCGGAAACGGCGTGTGCCGTCGGCATTCTTCCAGCCGAAGATATTCCACAATACGAAGTGCTGCCACGGTTCGAGCCGGAAGCGGCGACCGGCCCACTCGCCCTTGGTATGTTTCAGCCGTTCAATGAAACCGATTGCACGCAGCGCTGCCCGGCGGTCGAAGTGCCAACCGCGTTCGAGTGCGCGGTCCTGATCGGCATAGTAACGGCGCACGGCAAGACGGACGTATTCGCAAACCAGTATGCGGCCGTCGCGTACTTGTTCGGCATAAACCTCGGCGGGATATTTTTTCGTCGTTGTCATCTTATTCCATCTCTTCAAACTCCGCGAAGTCATCTTTCGGAGCATCATCGGCAAGCAGGGCCGCAACGCGGTGGCGGCTCGCTGGCGTCAGTCCGAACTCCGCCGCCAGCGAACGGGCGTTGGCGAGCGCGCCCTCGGCTATACGCCGCTTCGGGTTGACGACCGTTGCCGGGCCATTGCGCGTCATAACCTCCACGGTCGCACCTTCGCGTTCGACGGCACGCATCATGTCATGGTAAAGACCCATCTCGCGGGCATAAGCCACGACCAGATCTACGCCCACGACCTCCAGAAGCCGTTTGTGGATAAGTCCCGCCGTCACGATTCCGAAAACCTTGCGGGCCGTACCTTTCAGGCCGGAACGCGGTACGGCAACGACATTCGTGGCTGACGGCTTTGCTCCGCCCGTCATGCGGCACGGCTGGTCGGTGCCGCGCAGCGTCTTCAGCGTGTCGGGTATCTTTCTGCGTCCTTTCATCTCATCGGCATGTTTTTTATTGTCATAACTTGCCGGTATCGGCAAGAATCGTTATATTTGGGTCGAAAATCGGCCTTCTAACTTGCCGATACGACGTTCGGTTATGGAGTACATTTCAGTCGCGGCATTTGCCGCAAAACACGGCATCGCGGAGCGCACGGCCCGCAACTACTGCGCCTCGGGAAAAATCGAGGGTGCCTTTCTTACGGGCAAGACCTGGAACATCCCGGCGGATGCCGCATTGCCCCGGCGCAAGCCGCGATCCGGGCGTATCATGCCGCTGTTGGAGGTACTGCGTGAGCAGAAAGCGATGCGTCTCAAAGGCGGCATCTATCACCGCACGCAGATCGACCTCACCTACAACTCGAACCACATCGAGGGCAGCCGGCTGACCCACGACCAGACCCGCCACATCTTCGAGACCGACACGGTGGGCGTCGAGGGCGAGACGCTGCGGGTGGACGATATCCTCGAAACAACGAACCACTTCCGCTGCATCGACACAATCATCGACCGGGCCGAAGAACCGCTCACCGAAGCCTTCATCAAGGAACTGCACGCACAACTCAAGTCCGGTACGTCGGACAGCCGCAAGGAGTGGTTCGCCGTGGGCGACTACAAGCGTCTGCCCAACGAGGTCGGCGGCATGGAGACCACGCCTCCCGAGGACGTCCACCGCGAAATGAAGCGTCTTCTTGCGGAGTACAACGCCCGACGGCACAAGACGCTCGACGACATTCTCGATCTGCACCAGCGTTTCGAGTGCATCCACCCGTTTCAGGATGGCAACGGCCGCGTCGGAAGGCTCCTGATGTTCAAGGAGTGTCTGGCAGCCGGCATCGTTCCCTTCATCATCACCGATGACCTCAAGATGTTCTACTACCGCGGTCTGCAGCAGTGGCCCGCCGTGCGCGAATATCTGCGCGACACCTGCCTTACGGCACAGGACAACTACAAGACACTGCTCGATTACTTCCGAATTCCGTACTGACCTTTTGCAACCGGTTCGGGATACCGGTTTTGCCAATTCTGCACGCGTGTGTGTGCGATTGGGGCAGCGATTACGTTTTGAAGGGTACGAAGGAATTCCGACCCCTCCCCTCGACGGCGCAAGGCCCGGCCCGGGGGCGCTCCGGTTGGTCCTGTCGCTGCAAAAGGCAGGATGACGCTGCGTCGGGAACAGAATCTGGAACCGCGTGTCCCTCAAAATATTGGCATGATTCATTAATTCACTGTACTTTAATCATCCGTCCGATTAAGGTCCGACAAAATCAGATTTCCGACAGCCCGCGACGGCGAGTGATGCAGGAGTTTACGCTGCTGCGCCATCTCGACATAGATGCGCGTGGTTCGGGTATTGGAGTGTCCCATCATGTCCTTGACCGTCTCGATGTCCACGCCCTGCTCGACCATCAGTGCTCCGAAGGTATGCCGCAGCGAGTGTGCCGAGAGTTTCGGATGCACAAGGCCGATGCGGGCCAGTCGTTGCTTCACGATGCGGCCGATAGTCTGCCTGACCAGCCGGTTGTCGCATCCGGGTTTGTGCGAGATGAAGAGCGGTGCGGAGACATCCCACGGCCGGTCGGCGACGTACTCGGCAAGACGCTCCACGGTGTCGGGATGCAGTACGACGATCTCGTTCTTCTCCGTGCGGCCTTTCCGTTGGATGGCTAACACCGGTTCGCCCTCCCGCTCCGCGAAGTCCCCGAGGTCGATGCGTTCCACCTCGCAGGTACGCAGTCCGTTGAACAACATCAGCGAGAGCATCAGCCGGTCGCGCCGCCCGATGACGGTCGTCGTGTCGATCGACTCCAACAGCCGACGAGCCTGCTCGGCCGTAAGCGGCAGTTTGCTGTACCCCGACCGGCGACGGCTGCTCCGGATTCCTGCGGCGATATGGTCGCAGTAACCGCGACGTTCGCAGAAGCCGTAGAAGAGTTTCACAACGGTAACGAGGCTGTTCACCGTCAGGAGGCTACGCCCTTCGCGTTGCAGGTGCTGCTTGTACTCCACGACGTGCCGCCGTTCGGGCGACCGCGTATCGACTCCAGCGGCCGACAGCCAGCGGAACCACAAGGCCAGTTTGCGTTCGTAGTCCCGGGCCGTGGAGGGCAGAATGTCGCACTCCGAGAGCCATTGGGCAATTATTTCGTTCAAGTTCAGTGTCGTTCGCATCGTTTCTCATGTTTCAAACAATGGGCGTGAGGCGCCATAAAGCCTTTTGACTGATTGCAACCACCGCCGCACGCCCATTCTCACCGTTTTACTTCATAGGCATTGATTTTTGAATTTGTCGCTGATGACGCTCTGCGCCGGATTTGCGGTTGTGGCAGGCCGCACAGAGCGATTGGAGGTTCTCAAGGTCGAGCGGCGCACCGCCCTGGTTCACGGGACGGATGTGGTCCACGACATGGGCCGGAGTGTGGCGACCTTGCGCAAGGCAGCGTTCGCAGAGCGGCTGCCGTCGCAGTTGCTCGGCCCGCAGCTTCCGCCACGCCGTCGAACGGTAGAACTCCGTATTGGCATGCCGGCGGCCCATCTGCGGAGCATGTTCCGGCTGCCACGGGCGACGGCATGTCCTTTTCAATGTCGGCATGGTCAGAAGATGATTTCGGAGTTGAGCGGCAGGTCGTGGTCCTCGGTCTCGAAGCCAACGATGCGCACGATGCGGGCATCGGGATAGCGCTCGCGCAGTTCGCGGGCCGAGATGCCGTACCTGGCGAAGTCGGCCGTATAGGCCGCCGGACCGAATCGTGCCATGTTCGCCCGGAGATTTTCAATCTCGACCTCCGTCCACTTTTCGATTTCACCGTTGTGGGTCACATACTTGCGGCGACCGTCTTCCAACAGATGGATGATTCGTTGCAGTTTCATATCTCGTTCTTGTTTCAGTGTCAGCGCAGGCTCTCGCCCCGGAACTCCACGGCCCGGCACAGTCGGATCAGACGGTCGAATGTCCGCTCGCCGTAGCGGCGCAGTAGTTGCTCCTTCGAGAGATTCGTTGCGAGAAACAGCGGCCGCAGGCGACGTTCCGCCGCATTGACGATGCGGTTGAAACCCTCGTAGCGTTCGCCGTAATCGTTGATGAGCGGTTCGACTCCCACCTCGTCGATAATCGGGAAGGGAGCCCGGGTCAGAAAGTCGAGGTTCAAGCAGTTCGGGTCGCATCCGGCCGTACTGGCGGCAAAGCGATAGGGCTTGGTCAGTTCGTCGGCATGTATCGGACAAGCGTGAAATCCCTTCATGGCCAGCAGCACGGGGATAACACCGGTCAAGATCGTACTCTTGCCGCGTCCGCAGTCACCCCAGAGCAGCAGCCCGCGGCCATCGGTGGCGGTCATCCATCCGATAACGGAGGCGTATTCGGGCAACGGACGGTAACGGACAACCGTGCGATCCACACGTCGAAAAATCTCGCGGAAGAGTGCTTCGCATCGTTCGCGATCGCCCCATGAAAGGCTTTCAGCATGGCGGACGACAAGTCGCTTTTCCGCCGAGAGGCGGTCGATGATTGTAGCAAGAGGTTCCATGACGGGGTGTTTTGCAGGGTGAATATACGGCATGCGATATATGGGGAATGAGGTCATTGTCTCACTTGGTGCAGCGGTCGAACTTTTCCAGAAGACGACGGGCATGCTCCTCCGTTGCAGGATGCAACACATCGCCGGAATTTCGAGTACGTGACGGCGTGGAAGTATCGCCCGGCCGCAACGGGAACAGTCCCGCCCAGTTGTTGGCAATGCTCCGGTCGATAACCGCTGCGGCAACGGCCGGATCGTCGTCCGAGAGGTTGCGGAGCAGCGCAAGGCACTTGCGGGCGCCCATCTCGCTGCGGTAGCCTTCGCGGCGCGAGCGTTTGTACTCCAGCCAGATGCTCATCGGTGCGCGCCATATCTCGTCGAGCGATGCGAGGAACTGCGACAGGTTCTGCCGTATGGATTCTCTCTTTTCGGCGCAACCTTTTCTCTCTTCCCGCCGGCGCAGCGCTTTTTCTTTTTTGCTTGTTTTTTCTTTTTCCGGAATAATTCTGTCCTGTATGGAGACAGTGGCGGTCGGCGTTGCGGATTGCAACGCTTTGCCGGTCATTCGATGGATTTGCGTGGCAGAAACCGTCGCGTCGTGCTCTGCCGGATGACGCTCAAAGGGATTTAGCCGATAGACGGCACTACGTCGTCCTCGCTGGCCGCGGACAGAGATAACGCCCCGCTCGACCAGAATGCGCCGCATGCGGCAGATGGTCGATTTGTCGAGTTTCGTGCGGTTCTCCAGCACCGAAAAGGGTACCGAAAACTCCTCGCGCCAGCCACAGCGGTTCGCCGTGAACATCAGGGCATGCCACAGCACGATGGCGTTCGAGGGCAAAGACTCCATTTCAAGCCAATCGTAGAAATGTCGTATCTCCGCGAGGTAGTTCATTGCCGGCCGTGTTTGCTCAGAAGACGCTCCAGTTCGCTCCGCTGCGGTTCCGCAGGACGGGCCACCAGCCCCATGTGTACGAGCAGGTCGATTTTCGGAATACGGACGCCGCCATTGGCTGCGACCTTGCGGATACCGTAACGACGGCAGTCGCGGTCGAGTTGCCGCAGCGACTTGCCAAGCAGGTCGGCCGCCTCCTGACGTGTGAGCAGAATCGTCTCGGCCGACTTGTCGTCCATGCCCTTCAACTCCTCAACCCGTTGCTGAAGCGAGAAGATACAACCCTGCATCTCTTCGATGATTGCGTTCAGTTCCATAGCCATTGTTTTGCGATTTCCAAGGGCAAAGTTCCGAACAAGTCAAAATAAAATACGGGTAGTACCCACATTACTACCCGCAAAATATCATCTTATATCGCTACAAATCAATTGTCTTATTTTGTACTTCTTTCGATTAAGGCCTCGATCAGGCGTTCGAGAAAATCTGTGCTTTTTCTCTTTCGATTCAACACCTCCTCCCGAATTTTATAGGCATTCGGCAATGAAACATTAAGCGTTTTTTCTGCGAAAGTCACCAATACTGAAAATGGAGCATACTTGCCGACCGCATTCAAAATAGGGCCAAGATATTCCAATGCAGAGAGCAATTCTACCAAATCTCGTTTTGAAAACTCCGAGCTCCAGAATAAATCAGGAATATCATTCTTATGCAGAGTCTGAAATAAGGTAGGATGCTCGATTCTATCGTTCAGCAACCTCAATTCAGATTCAATGATTCGTTTTGCTGCCGTAACATAACGAATGGGGGAAATCCCATGAGGCCCCATACGGTGTGTCCGGGATGGATGTAACATTCCCAACCGGATTTGAGCATGTGTTAACATTCGAAAAAGGCACTTGTAGTCTTCGGTATTATCACATACACTAATAACTGTTCGGACAAAATCATTGTATGCAGAATCCAGTTCTGGCCCGTATGATTGTGTCTTGGATAGCAGATTTATGAATGGCGTATCAATCAATGGATTCATAAATTGTCTATTAGCTCTGTCAGAGACTTGTATTCTCCATCTATGAAATATGGCAGTGATGCTCTGATCCTCTCAACCGGCCAATTCCACCATTGTAACTTTTGCAGTAAAGCAATTGTTGCATCGTCGAACCGCCGGCGTATTGTATGTGCCGGGACTCCTCCCACGATTGTATATGGCGGTACATCTTTCGTGACGACGGCTCGTGCTCCAATTATTGCACCATCGCCGATATGCACTCCGGCCAGGACAATGGCTTCATAGCCGATCCATACATCATTGCCAATGATAATATCACCTTTGTTGTCCCAAGCAGATGCGACATCGGACTTCTTCAAATCCCACTCTTCGTAAAAAAGAGGAAACGTATATGTCGACAACGATCGTAACGAATGATTGGCACAGTTGAAAATAAACTTTACACCACAGGCTATCGAACAGAATTTACCTATGATAAGTCGTTCGTGGTGAATCGGATAATGGTAGAGGACGTTATTATGCTCAAAATCACGAGGGTCGGTTACAAAGTCGTTATAAATAGTATAATCGCCGACCTCGATAGACGGATCTTGTATGACTGCATTCAGATATACCGTCTGCAAATCTCCTGTGCGTGGATATGTTTTATTCATCATGATCTTTTGTGTTAATAATGTTTGTATTTGAGATAAACGACAGACTGTATACCAAGGAATATTACAAATAAATATTCTACGGTCCAATAAGCGGCAAGTGGAACATTCCAATAACTCAATCCCCACAGATATAACAAATATGACGCAATAGTGATTGACTGAAAAATGAAAGCAGTCCGAGTCGCACCTGTGCCGGTTACGGCATTCATATAGACATAACCGGGTAACGCAAAGACATAGTTCAATAACATGACCACAAATGGAGACCATGCAATTTGTAAAACAGCCACATTATCTGTGTAAGCCCCAATTATCGATTGATGGAAAATCAGAGCAAGGATTATCAGTGGGAATCCAACGGCATATCCCAACCGAATGATGCGATGGCAGAGGGGAAATACGTTTTTAGTCTCATTCGCTCCAATCAGATTACTAACCAATGAACCAGTTGTTGCCGCAAAGGAATTGACAATAACAAAGAACAGAGTCGATATGCTTCGAATAATATTCGCTACCGCCAATTGCAGTTCACCCAAATGTTCAATCGCCACAAAAAACAAGAACCAGGGAGCAACGCTGATAAAAGAGTGAAACATACTCCACACAGATACCCGATACACATGAAGCAGTACCTGCTTGTCAAATTGCAAATACAGGCCATAAGTACGTCGTTTTCTCCCTCGTAAAACATAAATCGATAAAACAGCCAGAGAACATAATTCAGCAAAGGACGACGCAATGGCTGCTCCTGCTATTCCCAGATCCAGGTCAAATATGAAAATCCAATTCCCGGGGATATTTACCAATACAGCAGTAAGGGCTGCAATATTCAACGCCGTTGTTCTGGTAATACCGACCAGAAATGATCGCAAGGCTAAAAATGGGAATGAGAATAGCAAGCCCCAAATACGCCAGTCCAAGTAATCTATAACGGCATGGTATACCTCTGCTGATGAGATCAGTCTGTGTAGAATAATTGGAGAAAGTAATTTGGAAAAAGCACACAATGCAACTGCAAGTCCGAATAAAAAGAACAAACCTTGAAAGAATGTTTTCCCGGTTTCAGCATAATGGCGTTCGCCATTACGTCGTGCAATTACAACTTGTAATCCTATGCTGAATCCAAATCCAAGCATGTAAATTGCCAGATACCAGATTCCGGCAAGAGCGGATGCTCCCAATTCAATTTCACCGACATGCCCCAAGAACAACGCATCCGTAATATTGATAAGTTGTTCGATAAGGACGCTCATCATAACAGGAAAGTTGATGAGCCAAATTTTTTTATATGTATACTCCATTGTTCAACTTGGTATGATACGACATGTCATGTCGCAATAACGACACAACAAAATCATAGTCTATGAATCAGATATAGTGGCACTATAAGGACAGACCTACCACTGCAAGTCTATCCATTGCTGAATAGCAATAATCAGAAGAACTATTCTTTAAGCGTAGCTATATGCACACTTGCCACTTCATATTGTTGAACAACTCGGATTTCTGTTAGTTATGCAAAGATAATATTTTTTACTTGATTGAATCTTTTTGATTCTCTTTTATTTGAATAAATTTACTCAAGCAAGACGGAAAAGCATGAACCTGAAAGCTACAAATTGAACGATATTTCAGGATTTGATTCTATAATGAGGAAATCGAGACGATCGTATGCTATTTATTCGTAATTACCAATTTATCTTTTATTTTTGTTGGAACAAATTAATCTGACTGTATAGCGAGCGAAGAATCTTCACACTCTAAAGATATGATTAAAATCACACCAGATCTTGCGCGTAGATTAAACATTGTGATGTCTGCCGATGATGTCAACATTGCGTTTCCAGACAGAATCGCAAAGCAAAAAAAGTTTGTACAATCCATATTTGGAGATATCATGGCCTCCAATGAGGAAATTGACATGGAGATTGTTGAGAAGCTCTACCAAGCGAGCGAAGAGTGTGTTAGATATTACTTATCTGGGAACATTGTCAGCAGTGTCAATTCTTTAAGGGAGATATTATTTCCACCTGAAGAAGATAAATTCTATGAAGTATCCTTAGTAAGGAACAATGTTCTTCTTAAACCAGGAAAATTACTTGGTTTTAGAATAAGGAGTACAGGGTCAAACTCTCTATACAAAAGAGATGAGATGTTCCATATCCCCTTCGAGAAAAGACATTTAGTCTCAAATCAAAGATTCAGTTTGACCGGATACCCCTGCTTGTACATAGGAAGTTCCATCTATGGATCATGGGAAGAGGTTAATCGGCCCAACATTGATACTTGCAATATTGTTTCCATTAAAAATTCGCAACTCATCAAAATGATCGATCTGAGGCTCCCGCATTTTGAGGAAGAAAAAGTTGTCGAATACGATTCATCTGTTTTATATAGATCTATTGTCGCTTGGTTATGTTCTTTCAGGGCAAAAGAGAAAGGCGCAAGTTTCATTGTCGAGTATGTGATACCGCAAATGCTAACGGCCGCATTGGTAAAAAGTATCCCAGAACATACCCAATGCGCCATAATGGATTGCCTATATCCGTCAGGAATCATATATACATCATCCTTGTATAATACGGATGTAGATATCTTTCATGATGCAGATTTATTTACAAATTATGTAATACCAGTACAGAACAATAGCCAATCAGGTCTTTGTAGTTATTTATGTTCTCATTTCAGTATTACAGACCCGACATCGTTACTGATTGAACGGGTAAAGAACGCCGATGGAGCAACAATCTTTTGGACAAATGATGCAAAAGGTACATACGGGACAACGGAATTTGGGCAACTCGAGAGTAAATTGGAGAACCGGGAATACTATACACTGGATTATTAATCAGCATTTCTAACAATATTCCAGCGACACTATAAAGTCTAATGTACAATCCTCGGGAAAACAGGATCATCATTGACGGAGAGGACAAAACCGACTCCGTCGAACGCTGTTGGTACACCTCAAGGCTCAACCGCTGCCATGTCATTTTCTGCCATTTCCCGAAGACCTACTCCTATGTCCCGAGCAAAGTGTTGTGGCTGAAGGATCCCGTGGTATTTGATCCGCAGCATTGCCACCTGCTCCACAAAGGCCGCCGGATAGAGCCGCTCTCCTACATCGCCGCCTTCCAACAAGGTGCGCGGCGATTCTGGTATGTGGAATACGCCAACGGCACCGGAGCCCACTACAAGGGAACGGAGGTTGAACTGGTTCGGTCGTGCTTGGAGGAGCCGCCCGCACAGGATCGCTTCGCCTATCTGCGCGACGTGGCGGAACTCAATCCTCTGAAAACCGACGACGGGCAGAAACTGCTGATGATGCAGTACCAGAAAATCGACTTCGTCTCCGACCGTTCGGCGGCAGCCCTCTACCTGAATCCCGGCAAGGACTCGCCCCGGCAATTCCCGGCGGCGCCGCTCATCTACCCCTTCGGGTGCAACGCCAGCCAGCAGAGAGCCATCCAGGCAGCCTTCGGGAATCAGATCAGCATCATCCAGGGCCCTCCGGGAACCGGCAAGACGCAGACGATCCTCAACATCGTGGCCAACCTTGTGGTGCAGGAGAAGACCGTGCTGGTCGTCTCGAACAACAATTCGGCCATCGAAAATGTGGTCGAGAAGCTGGAGAAGCAGGGGCTGGGATTTCTCACCGCCCTGCTGGGCAGCCGTGAGCGAAAGACAGCCTTCGTCGAAACGCAGGCCATCGACAAGACCATTCCGGCCGAGATCGACTCGTGGTATTCAACCGAAACAGACTCTCCGGAGTTCCTCCGCACCATCCAGTCCGAGGCCGAATCGTTGCAGACGGTTTTCGAACGACAGGAGCGGCTGGCTCGCGCCCGACAAGAGTTGACGGGACTGCAAACCGAACAGCTCCATTTCGAGCAGGAGACGAAGATTGACCCCTCCGTCACGTTTCGCCGGCAGATGCCGTCGGCCCGGCTGCTGATGCTGTGGAACGAGTTGCAAGCCGCTGTCGAATGGCTGCCGAACGGGCTCTTCGACCAATGGCGGGAAGCGATCCGATGGTTTTTGCTCAAACGCCGCATCCGCCGCCTGTTCGACGGATTTCCCCGCCATCCGGAGCGGCAGGATCTCCAGCGGTTGATCCCCCTCCTCCAGCGCAGCTACTACCAGGTCCGGCAAGAGGAGCTCGCGGCGGAGATCGACCGAATTGAAAAGCAACTTGCCACGTCGGATGCTCCGGCGATGGTGGCCCGGCTGAGCGACGACTCGATGCGCTACCTGCGCAGCCGACTGGCCGCCCGCTATGGCAAGGGACACAAACGACCGATTTTCCAGCACATTACCCCCGAGCTGCTCAAGGAGTACCCCGTCGTGTTGAGCACGACCTTCTCCTCGCGGTCGAATTTCCGAGCGGAGACGCTGTTCGACTACGTGATCATGGACGAAGCCTCGCAGGTATCGTCCGAAACAGGGGCGCTGGCGCTGATGTGTGCCCGCAATGCGGTAATTGTCGGCGACTCGATGCAGCTGCCCAACGTCATCACGGATGCCGACCGGCTCCGCATGCAGGCCATCGGCGCCAAACACGCAATCGATCCCCGCTACGACTGCGCCGCGCTGAGCTTTCTGGAGTCCGTCTGCCGGGTCTTTCCCGAAGCGCCGCAGACGCTGTTGCGCGAACACTACCGCTGCCATCCGAAAATCATCAACTTCTGCAACCAGCGTTTCTATGGCGGGCGCCTGCTGATCATGACCGAGGATCACGGCGAACCCGACGTCATCATGGCGTGGCGGACTGCCCCGGGACATCATGCGCGGGGAGCGTTCAATCCCCGCGAGATCGAGACAATCCGGCGCGAGGTGCTGCCGTCACTCCCCTGCGAGCAGACCGAAATCGGCATTATCTCTCCCTACAACGAGCAGGTCAACGCGCTCCATCGTGAGCTGGGCGGAGGCATTGACGTGGCCACGGTCCACAAGTTCCAGGGACGGGAAAAGGAGGCCATCATCCTGTCGACCGTCGACGATCAGATTACCGCCTTCACGGATGATCCCAATCTGCTGAACGTCGCCGTATCGCGGGCCAAACGGCAATTCATGCTCGTCACTTCGAGCAACGAACAGCCCGACAGCCGCAACATCGCCGACCTGCTGGCCTATATCGACTACAACGGCGGCAAGATCACGGAGAGCGCCATCCATTCGGTTTTCGACCTGCTCTACGAACCCTACGCCGAGGCGCGGCGGGAGTTTCTCAAGCGGCACCGCCGGATTTCGGAGTTCGACTCCGAGAATCTGACCTATGCCCTGCTGGAGCGGGTGCTGGCGGCCGACCCGGCATTGCTGCATCTGGGCGTCCTCTGCCACCAACCGCTGCGACAACTGATCCGCGACTGGACGCTTCTCAACGACGAGGAGCGCCGCTATGCCTCGAACGGCGCCACGCACCTCGACTTCCTGATCTACAACCGGGTGAGCAAACGGCCCGTCCTGGCTATCGAGACCGACGGCTACCGGTTCCACAAACAAGGCACCCGCCAATCCGAACGCGACCGGATGAAGGATCGCATCCTCGACCGCTACAGCCTGCCGCTGCTGCGCCTCTCGACCACGGGCACCGACGAAGAGACCAAGATCCACACGCAATTAACCGAGCTCTTACAGAGATAGCGGCTGGAGGAATTTATGGCTAAAAATCCGTCCAATCCATTCGAAATTACTATCTTTGTATATTAACACGCTCCCAATGAAAAAAGAAGCAGGATACGTATACATTCTGACCAATCCGAGCTTTAAGGAGGATTGGGTGAAAATCGGCAAGAGTTCCCGCCCGGTAGATGTTCGCTCGAAAGAGTTGGATAATACGGCCGTGCCTATGCCGTTCGAGATTTATGCGACACTCAAAACCTCGAAATACGAGGAGGTCGAGAAGTTGATTCACAAGACCATCGACCGGCTGACCGATTTGCGGATTCGCCAGAATCGGGAATTCTTCAACGTACCTCCTGCTAAAGCGTTGGACATCCTGCGCGACATATCGACCACGCTCGACGATGCCGAGATTGATGAAGTTCATCTTAGGAATAAGAAAGCGGAGCCGGAGGAGCCCACCGAAAATGGGAAGAAACGAGCTCGCTTCAAGTTCAGCATGGTTCACATTCCGATTGGCGCAACTCAGGTTTTCGTGCCAACCGGAATTGAAGTAACGGTCGCGGACGACGACCACATCGAATATGAAGGACGCCTCTACAAACTTTCACCTTTCGTGGGGACCTTTATGCCCGAAGAGCGCCGCAATACTTCGGGGGCATATCAAGGCGCAAAGTATTTCTCCTATAAAGGCGAGCTATTGAGCGACCTCCGAGCCCGTTGCGAACACGAGGAATAAAGCGTATATCGATTTAAGCGATATAACTTGCACGTGCCGAAAGGAGAGGTTACATTTGCAGTGTAAAGGTTCATTGAAAGGGCATTCAGGGACGCGGATTTTGAGGTATAAAATCGCGTAACCAGCGTGTAACCAGCCTCATTCGGCAATGCGTGTAACCATTTGATACACGGAGCGTTCCGCGGATTCGGATAAAATCCCCTACGCACCGCCAGCAAACCGAAGGGAAAATCCCCGGAGGCAAGAAACAGGAAACGAGGCAGTTTACGACTGCCTCGTTTTTCGTTTCCCCGCATCGCATGGCGGTACGGATAGGGCAAGGCAGATAAGGGTACATCGGCGAGCATAAGGGTACGCTGCCGGAACGCGAGGGCAAGCCGGCAGCCTGCCTGCCGTGCAAAACCGGAACCCGGAATGAAACTTTCGGGGAGGCTCCGACGTATTTATAAACGAGCAAATACAATTCCGCATGAAATACGATTTCGATGAAATAGTCCCGCGCCGCGGGACGAACGCGATCAAATGGGATATGGATACCGATCCCGAGGTGCTGCCCATGTGGGTGGCCGACATGGACTTCCGCACGGCACCCGCTGTCGCAGCCGCCTTGCAGCGGCGGGTGCAACACGACATTTTCGGGTATGCGACGGCTCCGAAAGCCTACTACGACGCGATTACGGGGTGGTTCCGCCGCCGCCACGGCTGGCAGATACGGCCGGAATGGGTGCTCCATACGACAGGCGTCATCCCCGCCCTGTCGGCCGTCATCAAGGCCCTGACGCAACCGGGCGACAAAGTCCTGATCCAGACGCCGGTCTACAACCATTTCTTCACCTCGATCCACAACAGCGGATGCCAGGCGGCCGAAAGCCCGCTGGTATACCGCGACAACACCTACACGATCGACTTCGACGACCTGGAGCGTAAAGCCGCCGACCCTGCCGTGAAGCTGATGCTGCTATGCAACCCGCACAACCCTGCCGGACGGGTCTGGACGCCCGCGGAGCTGCACCGCATCGGGGAGCTGTGCCTGCGCCACGACGTCGTGGTCGTAGCCGACGAGATACACTGCGAGCTGGTGATGCCGGGATTCCGCTATACGCCGTTCGCCTCGCTCTGCGAGGAGTTCGAACGCCGCTCGGTAACCTGCACCTCGCCGAGCAAGGCATTCAACCTCGCGGGGTTGCAGGTCGCCAACATCTTTGCGGCGGATGCGGCCCTGAGGGCAAGGATCGGGCACTCGCTCCAGATCAACGAAACCGGGGAGATCGGCCCCTTCGCCATCGAAGCGCTGATCGCAGCCTACGACGAAGGCGCCGAATGGCTCGATGCGCTCAACGAATACCTGCATGGCAACTACCGCTTCTCGCGGGAGTATTTCGACCGCAACCTGCCGCAGTACCCGGTGCTGCCGCTGGAGGGGACATATCTGGTGTGGGTCGACTGCCGGGCATCGGGGCTTACGTCCGACGAGCTGGAGACGAAGCTGCTCGAAGAGGCGAAACTGCGCATAAACCCCGGGGCGATATACGGCGAGGCCGGCCGGGATTTCATCCGCCTGAACATCGCCTGCCCGCGGAAATTGCTGGCCGAGGGGCTCGACAGGTTGCGAAAGGTGCTGAAACGATAGTTTGAGAACTCCATTCCGGCATCGTGCATTCAAAAAAATACGCAACGGTGTCAAAACTTGTCATTACACCTTCCGACCTTTGCACCGACTAAACACAACTGCTATGGGACGGGCAAGAGAAAATTTCAACAGCGTCTATTTTAAGGACGAAACAGGCGCACAAATGTCGTTTGCAAACGGAAGCTATGCCAACAAGCTGCGCTTCATTTTCTGGAACCTGATGGACTCGCACGTGCTGAAATTGGAAGGGCCGGCATGCGATTTCACGATCGAGGCGTGGGCAAAACGCGCCTATCTGGTGCAGGAAGACCGCAGGACGCATGAAGTAAAACGCTATGAAATAATGAACTGCACATACCGGGAGCTATCCGGGAAAATATCGAAGAAACACGCCCCCGAAGAGACGCCGTCCTGTTAAAACAGCGTATGCTGCGTGCTGCGGAGGCTTTTTACCGGCCGCTCTTTCACCACATCGTCGTCGCAAAGATGCCCGATCATCAGCGGCGAGCGGGGATCGTGCCTGCGGCGGTTATACTCCGCCGTACCGTAATTGCCCCGGATGGCATAGCAATAGACACAGCCGTTCAGACAGCTTTCATAGGTGCCGATGTCGATGCTCTCGACGCAATTGCAGATATGGCGCTGGTTCGCATCCTTCTTCGCCGCGATCGGATAGCCCGCAATGCGTTCGACCAGCCCGCGGTCGATGCACATGCCGGCCGGGATGCCCAGGTGCCGAAGGTCGACCTTTGCGGTGCAGGTCTTCAATGCGATAGGCGTCGACGCCACTGTCCGGCGGAACGACACGGCCATCCGCTGGATTTCGTCCCGCTGCAAGGGCCCGATGCCGAGCGCCCCGAGAACGCCGCGGACATGGCGGTAATGGTCGATGAAGCCCAGCATGCAGGTCGTCGTATGATCCCGCAGGGCATGGGCGATCCGGGCGAAGGCCTCGCAGTGGAAATCCACGTCGCAGGCCGCATTGGTGAGGATCGGGTCATAGCGCCACACCACCCTGTCGCGCCCTACCTTATCCGAGAGGCGTTTGAAGGTCTCGATCCGCTTTTCGAGCGGCGGCAGGTGCTTTTCCAGGTCGGCACCGTAGGGATTGAGCGTATACTGGAAATAATAGTTGTAACCCGACAACTCCCCGAGCCGCGGCAGCATCGGCGCCGGGTTCTTCGTCCAGAATACGATGCAGTCCACGACGTCGCGCCCGAGGCTGATGCGGCTGAGCGTCCTCGGGTCGAAGGGATTGGGTACAAGGAGGTAACCCTCCTGCAGGCGGTTGAAAAACCACGGCGCATAGAAAGCCGGAATATCCGTCCGGCGGCTGGCACTGATGATCATATCGGTAAAACGGGTTTTCCGTCGGTTCTATTTTGTCCGGGAGTACGTTATCCATATCCGGGAAGCCGTCCCCCGCGGCCGGATGCGCGCCGCCTTTATCCGGAAGCTGCGCTCCCCGGGCGGCAGCACGCCGCAGTGCGGCCTGGTCAGGCTTTCCGGCGGCCGCTGTGCAGGATGACGATCGTGACGGCTGCGACGATCAGCAGGATGCCCGCAGCGCCCTGCACCGTAAAGGGTTCGCCGAAGACCGCGACGCCGATGACCACGGCCGTAAGCGGTTCCAAGGCCCCGAAAACCGAGGTCAGCGTCGGCCCGATGCGTTTGATGGCCTGCACCAGCGTCATGTTCGACACGGCCGTGGCCGGAAGCGCCACCCCGAGGATGCAGAGCCACGCCGTGCCGTCCGTCTCGATGCGGATACCGCCCGTAACGAGGCCGCCGGCAATGAAATACAAAGCCCCCAGCCCCATCACGTAACAGGTCAGCACCGTGGAGTCGATCCCCACGGCACGGCTCTTGCGCACGCCGACGATATAACCGCCGTAAGAGACGACCGAAACGGCGGCCGAGACCATGCCCAGCGTGGTATTCCCCCGGGTGAAATCGACGTTGCCCAGCGAAAGGAGCACGGCGCCGACGATGGACATGCCGATGGCCGCAAAGACCCATACGGAGCCTTTTTCGCGGAAGAAGCACATCATGGCCAGGGCGACGGCCAGCGGATACATGAAATGAATGGTCGACGCGACGCCGCTGGCGATATGCTGGTAGGCGATGACCAGGCTCAGCGACGTGGCGGCGCGGAAAAGGCTCAGGAAGAATACCGTCCGCAATTCCGGCCATGAGAGGCGGAAACTGCGCCCGGCGAGCAGCGCCAGGGCACCGAGAAACAGCGACGCGACACCCCAACGGTAGGACAGCACCTCGAACGAAGAGTAGCCCAGGCCGAGCAGTAACAGTGTGAAGAGCGGCGCCAGCCCGAAGGTCGACGACGACAGGGCCGCGTAGAGAATACCTTTGGCACGTTCCATAAAACCGGGATTTCAGGAGGCAAATGTAGGAAATATTGCCGGTTTACACGAAATTTTTTGCAATTTTGCAGCGACTATGGATAACAAGATGGACAACCAGGAAGAAATACGGCTCCGGCTCGTCCGCCCCGACACCTCGACCCGCACGGAACTTCCCGTGGCGACGAGCGGCGTCTCGGCGGGTTTTCCCTCGCCGGCCGACGACCACCTCGACCCGCCCCTCGACCTGAACCGGGAGCTGGTCCGCAATCCGGGTGCGACATTCTTCGCTCGGGTCGCGGGCGACAGCATGCAGGACGACGGCATCGCCGACGGCGACCTGCTGGTCGTGGACAAGTCGCTGGAGGCCTACGACGGCTGTGTCGCCGTATGTTTCCTCGACGGGGAATTCACCCTCAAACGCCTGCGGATGGGACAGGGCAAGATCGTCCTCGTGCCCGCGAACAAGCGCTACAAACCGATCGAGATCGGCCAGGAGAGCGATTTCACGGTATGGGGCGTGGTGACGTACGCCATCAAAAAGGTCTGAAGCGGCCGCCGAAACGCCGCAACTACCTCACCCCTAGCAATATCCCAGCGAGGGAGCGGCAACGCCCAGGGAGAGGGCGACGGACGACATGCAACACGAAAAAACGATGTACGGACTTTGCGACTGCAATAATTTCTTCGCCTCGTGCGAGCGGGTCTTCCGCCCCGAACTGGAAGGGCTGCCCGTGGTCGTGCTGTCGAACAACGACGGCTGCGTGATCGCGCGCTCGAACGAGGCCAAGGCGCTCGGCATCCGCATGGGACACCCCTATTTCCAGATCCGCGACCTCGAAAAACGGCATAATGTAGCCGTCTTTTCGAGTAATTTCAACCTCTACGGCGACATGTCGCGGCGCGTGATCTGGACGCTCCGCCGCATGGTTCCTGCCGCCGAGGTATACTCCATCGACGAGGCGTTCCTCGACTTGCGGGGCATCGAAACCGGACGACTGGAGGAGTTGGGACGGCACATCAGCCGCACGGTACGCCGCAATACGGGCATCCCCGTGAGCATCGGCATCGCCCCGACCAAAACGCTGGCCAAGATCGCGTCGAAACTCTGCAAGGAGTACCCCAAGTTGCAGGGCGCCTGCCTGATGTACCGTCCGCAGGACATCGAAAAGGTACTGCGCAAATTCCCGATAGAGGATGTCTGGGGCATCGGGCGCAAGCACCGGCGCATGTTGCAGGCCGCCAACGTACGTACGGCATGGGACTTCGTGCAGCGTCCCGAGGCATGGATACGCGGCCGCATGGGGGTCACGGGGCTGCGCACATGGAAAGAGCTTCAGGGCGAGGCGTGCATCGACTTCGAGAGCGCCCCGCCGGCCAAACAGCAGATCACCGTCTCGCGCAGCTTCGCGCACGAGCTGACCCAATACGAGGAGATACACACCTCGGTGGCGGCGTTCGTCTCGATGGCCGCCGAGAAACTGCGCCGCCAGCAAAGCCTCTGCGGCGAGGTGACGGTCTACATCCTCACCAACCGCCACCGCGAGGAGCTGCCCCAGTATTTCGAAAGCCAGACCGTGCGCCCCGTGGTGCCGACCGACGACACGCTGGAGCTGGTGCCGCTGGCGGCAAAGGCCCTGCAACGCATATTCCGCAAAGGCTACGGCTACAAGAAAGCCGGGATTACGCTTTCGGACATTTCGTCGCGCACGGGGCTGCAAACCGACCTGTTCGACCCCGTGGATCGTGCCAGGCACGCCCGGCTGATGGACGCCATGGACGCGACCAACCGCACCTACGGCCGCAACAGGGTCGTGGTGGCGGCACAGGGGTTCGCCCCGCTGAAGATGAACCGCCAGCACCTCTCGCAGGAATATACGACCGACTGGAAACAGATCATCACCGTAAAAGCAGACTGAAACGACCAACCATGAATAGCAAGACCTATCCCCGCACGAACGACCGGCAGACGGTCTACCTGAACACGGTCATCGGCAACCCGATGATCGAGGTCGGGGACTACACGATCTACAACGATTTCGTGAACGACCCGACGCAATTCGAAAAGAACAACGTCCTGTACCACTACCCCGTCAACGGCGACCGGCTGGTGATCGGCAAGTTCTGTTCGATAGCGTGCGGCGCCAAGTTCCTGTTCAACAGTGCCAACCACACGCTGGGATCGCTGGCCAACTATACGTTCCCGCTCTTTTTCGAGGAGTGGGGGCTGGACAGGAAGGATGTCGCCGCGGCGTGGGACAACAAAGGCGACATCGTAATCGGGAACGACGTATGGATCGGGTACGAAGCGGTCGTCATGGCCGGTGTGAGGATCGGCGACGGCGCGGTGATCGCGGCGCGGGCGGTCGTCACCAGGGATGTCCCGCCCTACACCATCGTCGGCGGCGTGCCGGCCAGGGAGATCCGCAGGCGTTTCGACGCGGACACCGTAGCCAGGTTGCAGGAACTGCGATGGTGGGACTGGCCCATCGGGAAAATCCGCGAAAATCTGCCCCATATCATGCAGGGCGAGATCGGGAAACTCACCGAAGAATAGGCTTTGCACGCGGCAACGGCCTAAAACACAGCGACCTGTCCACAGCCGGAAGGCAGCCTGTCCACGGACGGAAGGCAACCAATCCACGGCCGAAAGGCAATCTGTCCTCGGCCGGGAGTGTTTCGCCGCAGCGGATTTTCAAAACCATTCGGCGCCGAGGCCCCGTATCGCCCCTGGCCGGGATTACGCCCGAACGGCACGACACCCCGCTGTGAGGCGGGGTGTCTTACAATCGTATCGGAATCGGAAATGCCCTTACGGAGGCGGCGGGCGCAATGCGACGGCAAGTCCGGCGCAGGCTCAAAACCGCTTGGTATAGGCGTGGCAGTACGGCTGCGTACCCTTGCGCTCGTAGTATCGCTGGTGGTAATCCTCGGCGGGCCAGAAACGGCCCGCAGGGGTGACTTGCGTCACGACGTCGTAGCCTTTGCGCCGCAACTCGGCGATGAGCCTCTCAGCCGTCTCCTGCTGGGCGGGCGAGGTGTAGAATATCTCGGAACGGTACTGATCGCCGAGGTCGGGGCCCTGCCCGTTTTCCTGGGTCGGGTCGTGGATTTCGAAGAACAGGCGTGCCAGCGTCTCGTAGGACACCTTTGCAGGATCGAATACCACACGTACGGCTTCGGCATGTCCCGTACGGTGGCTGCACACCTCTTCATAGGTGGGATTTTCGGTCGTGCCGCCGATGTAACCCGACTCGACCTTCACAACTCCGGGCACTTTCGAAAGCATATATTCCACGCCCCAGAAACAACCTCCGGCAAAGATCGCCGTCGCGCCACGCTCCGCGGCCTGCCCTGCGGGCGGCATCCCGTCCCCCGGCCGGGCGGCCGACGTCGAGTCAGCCCCGGACGCCTGAGCGCCGGGCCTCCCGGATTGGGTTCCGGGCTGCTGCGTCTGCTTTTCGGGCTGCGAGGCAGCCCGGCCTTCGGATTCCGGGGAGGAAACCGCGGGTTTTACGGCCGTTTCGGCCCCGGCGGAAGCTTCCCCTTCGGGTTCGAACACGAGCGAGACGGAGTTGACGCAGTGGCGCGTATTTTTGGGCGTAAAGCCTTCGCCCGTAAAGACATGCCCCAAGTGTCCGCCGCAGCGGGCACAAGTGATCTCCGTCCGTCGTCCGTCGGCATCCGTCGTGCGCCTCACGGCACCGGGGATTTCGTCGTCGAAACTCGGCCAGCCGCACCCGGCATCGAACTTGTCCTGCGAACGGTACAGCGGCGCACCGCACTGGCGGCAACGGTAAACCCCCTCTCCGCGATGCTTGTAATAACGGCCCGAAAAAGGCGCTTCGGTACCCTTGTCGACGATCACACGTCTTTCTTCCGGTGTCAACGGCTTCATATCCTGTGCTTTTACGGCCCCGGCAAGCGCCAGGCCAATGATCAGAACCAACAATCTCATACGGCTCTCCCGTCAAATATTACGCCACGACCTCCTCGCCGCGCAGGAATATGCGGCTGATGAGCGGCGTGGTATAGGCATAGGGCATGAACGCCACCGAAGGCATCGGCACCGTGAGGAAGAAATTGGCGACCTTGCCGACCGTGACGGAGCCGTAGTCACGGCTAAGCCCCATGGCGTAGGCCCCGTTGAGCGTCGCGGCATTGATGGCCTCGGCAGGGGTCATCCGCATACGGATGCATGCCAGCGACACGACCATGCGCATGTTGCCCGAGGGCGACGAACCGGGATTGTAGTCCGAAGCCAGCGCCACGCCCAGCCCGGCATTTATCATTTCGCGGGCCGGCGGATAGCTCATCCCGAGGAAGAATGCCGCGCCGGGCAGCATCGTCGGCGAGGTCACCGTACCGTGCAGGGCTCCGATCTCGGCAGCCCCCATGCGTTCGAGGTGGTCGACCGACAGGGCATCGTACTCCACGCCCACCTGCACACCGCCCGAGACGGCGAGTTCGTTGGCGTGGATCTTGGCGCGCATGCCCAGCTTGCGCCCGGCCTTCATGATGCGTGCCGTCTGCTCCACGGTGAAGAACCCTTCGTCGCAGAACACGTCGACGAAATCGGCCAGTCCTTCGGCCGCCACCGCAGGCAGCATTTCGTTGCAGACCAGATCGACATACTCCTCCTGCCGTCCGACGTAGGCGCGCGGCACGGCATGCGCCCCGAGGAACGTGGCGCGCACGGCCAGCGGCGCCGTCTCGCGGATGCGCCGGATGACGCGCAGCATCTTCAGCTCGTCGGCCGTAGTCAGCCCGTAGCCGCTCTTGATCTCCACGGCACCCGTCCCCATGGCGGCGATCTCGCGGATACGCCCCATCGCCTGGCGGTAGAGCTCCTCTTCGGAGGTGCGGTGCAGCAGGTCGGCGGAATTGAGGATGCCCCCGCCGCGGCGGGCGATCTGCTCGTAGGTCAGGCCGTTGATCTTGTCGAGGAACTCCTGTTCGCGGCTCCCGGCATAGACCAGGTGCGTATGCGAATCGCAGAACGACGGGAAAAGCATCCCGCCCCCGGCGTCGACCACCTCGTCCGCGGCCATCTCGCCCAGCGAATTCATGCTCCCGAAGGCTGCGATACGCCCGTTGTCGGAGAGCAGCCAGGCATCGTCGAACGTCTCCAGCCGATCCATCTCCCCGCCGCACAGGCGGAGGCGGCCGGCGGTCTCGATCCCGACGATCGTACCGATGTTCTTTACCAGCAGCCTCATAGTGTCCGGAGGAATTGGATGGAGGATTCGATATGGGGGTACATCACCGAGTCGTTGTCGATGAACGGCACCCGCTTGCGGTACTCGGCGACCATATGTTCGATCGTCGCGGAGGAACGCGCCGGACGGCGGAAGTCGAGCGCCTGCGCGGCATTGAACAGCTCGATGGCCAACACCCGCTCGGTGTTGAGCACCACGCGGTAGAGTTTGGTGGCGGCGTTGGAGCCCATGCTCACATGGTCTTCCTGCCCCTGCGACGAGGGGATCGAGTCGACCGAGGCGGGCATGCACAGCCCTTTGGACTGGCTGACGATCGACGCCGCGGTGTATTGCGGGATCATGAAACCGCTGTTCAGCCCCGGGTTGGCGACAAGAAACTTCGGAAGTTCCCGGGCGCCCGAAATCAGTTTATAGGTGCGCCGCTCGGAGATGTTGCCCAGCTCGGCGAGGGCTATGGCGAGGAAATCCATCGCCAGCGCGATGGGCTGGCCGTGGAAATTCCCCGCCGAGACGACCATGTCCTCGTCGGGGAAGACCGTCGGGTTGTCGGTGGTGCTGTTGATCTCGGTCGTCAGCACGCTCTCGACATAGTCGATGGTGTCCTTCGAAGCCCCGTGCACCTGGGGGATGCAGCGGAACGAATAGGGATCCTGTACGTGTTTCTTGGGGCGTGCGGCCAGCTGGCTGCCTTCCAACAGGCGCCGGATGTTGCGTGCCGTGGCGAGCTGCCCGCGGTGGGCGCGGATCAGGTGCACCTCGTCGCAGAAAGGCTCGATGCGCCCGTCGAAAGCGTCGAGCGACAGCGCCCCGATGCGGTCGGCCCACTCGCTCAGGCGGCGGGACTGGATCAAAGACCAGACGCCGTAGGCGCTCATGAACTGCGTACCGTTGAGCAGCGCCAGCCCCTCCTTGGACTGGAGCTCGATCGGCTGCCACCCCAGCTCCGCCAGCACGCCGGCAGCCGGGCGCACAGCCCCCTTGTATTCCACTTCGCCCAGCCCCAGCAGCGGCAGGCTCATGTGGGCCAGCGGCGCCAGGTCGCCCGATGCGCCCAGCGAACCCTGCTGGTAGACCACGGGCAGGACGTCGTTGTTGAAAAAGTCGATCAGCCGCTCCACGGTCGCAAGCTGCACGCCCGAATGGCCGTAGGATAGCGACTGGATCTTGAGCAGCAGGATCAGCTTCACGACCTCGGAAGGCACTCGCTCGCCGGTACCGCAGGCGTGCGACATCACGAGGTTCTTCTGCAACTGCGCCAGCTCGTCGTAGCCCACCGAAATGTCGCACAGCGAACCGAATCCGGTGGTGATGCCGTAGACCGGCCGCTCGGGGTTTTCCATCTTGCGGTCGAGGTATTCGCGGCAGCGGACGATGCGAGTCCGGGCATCGTCGCTCAGTGCCAGGGGAAGGTGCCGTTCGAGGATTTCACGGATGCGGGCAAGGGAAAGGTGCTCCGCGGAGATATGGTGATGTTCCATGTGAAGTGATAGGGATTTATTCGTTTTCTTTCAATATATTACGTATCAATTCCTCATCGGCGACATTGGGCAGCGTGACCTGCAGGCCGGGGGTGCGTTCCATCTCGCGGCGGATGGCCGACATGGCACCCTCGTTACGCGCCCAGCTGCGGCGGGCGATGCCGTTGTTGACATCCCACAGCAGCATCTCCCGGATGTGGCGGTCGGCATCTTCCGAGCCGTCGACCACCATGCCGAAGCCGCCGTTGATGACCTCGCCCCAGCCCACGCCGCCGCCATTGTGGATCGACACCCACGTGGCGCCGCGGAACGAGTCGCCGATGACGTTCTGCACGGCCATGTCGGCCGTGAGGTTCGAGCCGTCGTAGATGTTCGACGTCTCGCGGTAGGGCGAGTCGGTGCCCGACACGTCGTGGTGGTCGCGGCCCAGCACGACGGGAGCCGAGAGGCGCCCGTCGGCAACGGCCCGGTTGAAGGCCTGTGCGATCCGGGTGCGCCCCTCGCTGTCGGCATAGAGGATGCGCGCCTGCGAACCGACGACCAGCCGGTTGCGGCCGGCCTCGCGGATCCAGTGGATGTTGTCGTCGAGCTGCCCGGCGATCTCGGCAGGCGCCGTGGCGCGGATCTCCTCCAATACTTCGGCGGCGAGGCGGTCGGTAAGCTCGAGGTCTTCGGGGCTGCCCGAAGTGCAGACCCAGCGGAACGGGCCGAAGCCGTAGTCGAAGAACATCGGCCCCATGATGTCCTGCACATAGGAGGGATAACGGAAACGGCCGCCCTCGCCCATCACGGCAGCCCCGGCGCGCGAGGCTTCCAGCAGGAAGGCGTTGCCATAGTCGAAGAAATACATCCCCCGCGCGGTGAGTTTGTTGATGGCGTCGACCTGGCGGCGCAGCGACTCCTGCACGCACTCGCGGAAGCGGGCGGGCTCCTCGGCCATCATCTTGTTCGAAGCCTCGTAGCTTACGTCCACGGGGTAGTAGCCGCCCGCCCAGGGGTTGTGGAGCGAGGTCTGGTCGGAACCCAGGTCTACGGGGATCTCTTCGGCCGCCAGACGCTCCCAAAGGTCGACGACGTTGCCCACATAGGCCATCGAGACCACTTCGCGGGCACGGCAGGCCTCGCGGATACGGGGAACCAGGGCGTCGAGCGAATCGTACATCTCGTCGACCCATCCCTGCTCGTAGCGTTTCTGCGCCGCCTTGGGGTTGATTTCGGCGATGACGCTCACCACGCCCGAGATATTGCCCGCCTTGGGCTGCGCCCCGGACATGCCGCCCAGCCCCGAGGAGACGAAAAGCATCCCCCGGGCATCATTGCGGCCGCCGGAGAAACGCTTGCGCGCGGCGTTCATCACCGTGATGGTGGTGCCGTGGACGATCCCCTGCGGGCCGATATACATATAGGAGCCGGCCGTCATCTGGCCGTACTGCGACACCCCGAGGGCGTTCATGCGCTCCCAGTCGTCGGGCTTCGAATAGTTGGGAATCACCATGCCGTTGGTCACCACGACGCGCGGGGCATCGGGATGCGACGGAAACAACCCCAGCGGGTGCCCCGAGTACATCACCAGCGTCTGGCTGTCGGTCATCTCCGACAGGTACTTCATCGTCAGGCGGTACTGCGCCCAGTTCTGGAACACGGCGCCGTTGCCGCCGTAGGTGATCAGCTCGTGGGGATGCTGCGCCACGGCCTTGTCCAGGTTGTTCTGGATCATCAGCATCACAGCCGCGGCCTGGCGGCAGCGGCAGGGATATTCGTCGATCGGCCGCGCATACATCTCGTAGTCGGGGCGCAGGCGGTACATGTAGATGCGCCCGTATTTGCGCAGCTCCTCGGCAAACTCCCTGGCCAGCGTGGCGTGGTGCTTCGCGGGGAAATAACGCAGTGCGTTCCGGATCGCCAGCACCTCCTCCTCGGGCGTGAGTATCCCCTTGCGCTTGGGCGCGTGGTTGATCTGTTTGTCATAGGGTTTAGCGGCGGGCAGCCGATCGGGAATGCCCGCGCGGATGTCATTCTGGAACTCTTGCAGTGTCATATCGCTCAGATTTTACTTGCTACTATCTCCAACACCTCGCGCTCGGCCCGTTCGGCCTCGGCCGCAAGGCGGTCGGCTTCGGCCACGAGCGCATCGGCCGCGGCGCGGTCTTTCAGCCCGGCGGCATTGATCCGGACATTGAGGCCTGCGCCAAGCACGGCGCTGCGGGCGGCCAGCGCCCCGACGCCCGCGTCGGACACCGAGTTGGGGTTGCCGACGGCTGCCATGGCACGCACGATTTCGAAAACCCCGAAGGCCGTCTTCATCGTCCGCAGGGGCACCTGCGTCGCATAGAGCGTCGCCTCCTGCAGGGCCGCGCTGCGGGCGGCCTTCTCCTCGTCCGTCGACTTGGGCATGGCGAAGACGGCCATGATGCGGTTGAATGCCGCCGTATCCTCGTCCACGAGGTGCAGCAACTCCCCGAGCAACGCCTGTCCCCGGTCGGCCCAATCGGAAAACTCCTCCCAGCGGTCGTCCCACCCCGCCTTATGCGACGAGAGGTTGGCGACCATCGTACCGAGGGCTGCGCCCAGCGCTCCCATGTAGGCCGCGATCGAGCCGCCGCCCGGTGCCGGGGATTCGCTCGCAGTCTCTTCGGCAAACCCTTTGCAGGTCATGTCAATAAGCCGTTTTTGCTTATCCTCCGCTTCAAGCAGATATTCGATTACTTTCTCGGCGGGGTCGAAAGGTTTGAGGTCATCCAACCCCATCGACCTGACGGCGATACGGACGATCTCCTGCTCGGCGATACCCGTCGAACGGCGTTGTTTGCGCAGGAAATATTTCCCGGCCTCGATGAGCGCACGTTTGGGGACGAGCCCGACGATTTCGGTGCCCGTGACGCGCACGCCGCGGGCGTCGGCCTTGCGGCACACCTCGTCGAAGGCCACGTGGAGCGGCGTGGTGGCAATGTCGGTGATGTTCATTGACACCTGTGCGATGCCGTATTCCTCGATGAACCAACCGATAGCCTTCGTGGCCGGAAGTGTGCCGGGCTGCATGACGGGATTGCCGGCGGCATCCTTTACGACCTTGCCCGTGATGGGATTGCCCTCGCGCACGGGGCGCCCCTTCTCGCGCACATCGAACGCAATGGCGTTGGCGCGACGCGTGGAGGTGGTATTGAGGTTGAAATTCACGGCGATCAGGAAATCGCGCGCACCGACGGTCGTGGCGCCCGTGCGGGCTACCCCCTCGTCGAACGGACGCGCCCCGAAATCGGGCGCCGACTCCCCGTGCGCCAGCTTTTCGGGCAGCGCCTCGTATTCCCCTTCGCGGCAGACGGCCAGATTGCGCCGCCGGGGCGTAAACGCCGCGGCTTCGTAACAATAGGTCGGGACATGCAGTTCCCCGGCGATACGCTCGGCCAGTTTGCGGGCCAGTTCGGCGCACTCTTCGAGCGTGATGCCCGCGATCGGGATCAGCGGCAGCACGTCCGTAGCGCCCATGCGCGGATGCGCCCCCTTGTGTTTGCGCATGTCGATCAGCTCGGCGGCCTTTTTCACCCCCGCGAAAGCCGCTTCGACGACGGCTTCGGGCGAGCCGACGAACGTGACGACGGTGCGGTTGGTCGCTTCGCCGGGATCGACGTCCAGCACTTTGACGCCCCCGGAGGTTTCGATGGCCGATACGATCCGGTCGATTACTGCCTTGTCGCGTCCCTCGCTGAAGTTGGGGACGCATTCCACGATACGCTTTTCCATATGTTGTGCGGTTATATTGATTCTTCTTTTCAAAGATAAGAAAAACCCGGACAAAACTGAAAAATTCGTAAGGAAAAAAGGAGGTTCACATGCTGAAATGACACCATCGGGGAATTATCGTACAAAAGCGAGCGTCCGCAGACGCCGGAGAAAACCGCCGAAGGAGGGTCCCGCCGGGGAAAGCCGCCCGGCGACAAAAAAGCCCGCCGCACGAGGCGACGGGCAGGATTGCAGCCGGAAAAAGGAGAGCGACCGGGTTCCCGCGCCTTATGCGGTGGGCGGGAGCGCGGCCGGAGAGAGGTCAGCGGCCGATGGTCAGCACCACGCCGCCCGTGACCCACGCGCCGGGCAGGCGGATGCCGCCCAGATCGCAGTAACGGGTATCGGTGATGTTCGTGGCATCGACATAGAGCCGGCAGACGCCTTTTTCCCACGACAGACGGCCGTCAAGCAGGAAATAGGGTTCGTAGTCGCGCACCTGAGAAACGGAAGCGTCGCCCGGCGTCGGATAGTCCGTATAGCTGCCGTTGCGGTCGTAAACCGAAGCGGTCAGCGCCAGCGACATGCGGCGCAGGAAACGCACTTCGACGGCCAATGCCGCCTTGTGCTTCATGAAGTCCATGGCGCTGCGGGCGACGACCTCCGTATTGCGGTCGGTCGTGATGTAGCCGTAAGAGAGCGTCGCACGCCGCAGGAAACCTTCGGCGGCGGCATAGCCGCCCGTCAGCTCGACGCCGTAGGTATCGAGACGGCTGGTCTGCTCGGAGTGCCACTTGCCGTCCATATCCTCGCGCCACACCCAGTCGATGATGTCGCGTCCGGCACGGTAGTAGGTGCGCAGCGAAGCATTCCAGCGGTCCTTTACATAATCGGCTTCAATGCGGTATGTAACAGCCTTTTCCGGAATCAGATCGAGGTTGTTGATCTGCGCCGGGGAGGAGTAATAGAGATCGGTGAAGGTAGGCAGGCGCATCGACTGCGACGCCCCGACGGCCAGATGCAGTCCCGCAGCGGGCCGCCAGCCGCCCGAAACATTCCACAACGCCGAAGTGCCGTAAGGCGTCAGGCTGACGCCGGCCGAAGCGGCCGCATCGAAGCGCCGCCACTGCTTGGCGTGACGCAGCCAGACGTTGCCCGTATGGCGGGCCTTGGCATGCGTGTAATGGCCGTGCGGTACGGAGAGTTTTTCACCGAGATTGGTGCTGTAGATATGGTTGAAGGCATAGTCGCCGCCGAGCGTAGTCGTACCGCCGGTCCAGTCGAAGTCGGTCCAGAGCCGTGCACCCGCATTGTCGGTATTGTGGCGGTTCATCACCGTGCCGCGCGTCCAGTCGTAGCGGTCGAAATTCTTGCGGTAGCTCGCCGAGGCCCCCAGCGAGAAGCGTCCGGCCTGCCTGAGCCACCGCAGCGACGCCAGCGAGGTGGAGGTGCCCTCCCACTGGTCGGGATTGTAGGCCGCATAGAAACCGTTGGAGCCGAAGCCGCGGTTCTGCCAGCCGGCTTGGAAATCGAAGAATCCGAGCCGCCGCGTCTCGTAGGTCGCACGCAGGAAGGCGTTGCCGTTGGTGAAATCGGTGTTGTGCCGGTAGCCGTCGCTGCGGCGGTAGGACCCCGCGGCGAGCAGCGAGAAGCGGCCCGCAGTCACGGCGCCCGAAAGGTTGGCATAAGCGTAGCCGTGCTGGCCGCCCGTACCCTCGAAACGCAGGTAGGTCGGCCTGAGGGGAGCCGTGCGGATATTGACCGCCCCGGCGTAGGCCCCGACGCCCGGCACGCCGTCAAGCAGATCGACGGCCGAAATGCAGTCGAGATCGACCGGAAGCGAGTGGGACTGGTGCCCGGTGCGGGCGTCCGTAAAATCAATGCCGTTGAGAAGGACCATCGTCTGGTCGAAAGAGCCTCCCCGAATGAAGATGTCGGCCTGCATGCCCTTGCCCCCGCGTTCGCGGATATCGACCGAAG
>ERZ1026961.77-NODE-77-length-53319-cov-9.825079_pt1 | contig 53319 bp, 52 predicted proteins | sample MGYA00519298_ERZ1026961 | MGnify/ENA primary metagenome ERZ1026961 (study PRJEB26926, sample SAMN06164515) | human gut metagenome | biome: ENVO:00009003; feature: ENVO:2100002; material: ENVO:00002003 | host: Homo sapiens | place: USA | collected 2012 ...
TAGTCTCGTGGGCTCGGAGATGTGTATAAGAGACAGTGTTATCACAGATCCCGAAGGTATCCATGCTCGCCCAGCAGGAGAACTGGTAAAGGCAACAAAGGAATTCCAGAGTGCCATCACTCTGACCAAGGACGGCAAGACCGGAGACTGCAAGAGAATCTTCGGCATCATGGGTCTGGCTGTTAAGGCCGGCAACGAGATCACCCTGACCTTCGACGGTGAGGATGAGGAAGCAGCTTATGCAGCTGTTACGGAATTTGTCAAAGCAAACCTCTAAGTAATCATAATATTATCGTCAGGAGAGGAGAAAAGTCATGGAAGTCTACCAGGGAAAAAGTGTATTCGGCGGAATTGCCATTGGCAGGATCAGTGTTCATAAGAAGGATGAGCAGCAGGTAAAGCGTGTGAAGATCGAGAATCCCGACCTGGAGATCGCTCGTTACAGACAGGCCAGACAAACCGCCATGGAGCAGCTGCAGAATCTGTACCAGAAAGCCTTGAAAGAAGTGGGAGAAGCCAATGCAGCTATTTTCGAGATTCATCAGATGATGCTGGAGGATGATGATTACAATGAATCCATTGAGAACATCATTCATATGCAGCAGGTGAATGCAGAGTATGCGGTGGCTTCCACCGGAGACAATTTTGCACAGATGTTTGCCTCCATGGAGGATGACTACATGAGAGCCAGATCTGCGGATGTCAAAGACATTTCCGAGCGCGTATTAAGCGTGCTGGGTGGCAGAACGGCAGGCATGGCGGCATCGGAAGAACCCGTGATCATTGTGGCAGACGACCTGGCACCCTCCGAGACGGTACAGTTGAACAAGGATCTGGTATTATCCTTTGTAACGGTACATGGATCCGTGAATTCCCATACGGCGATCCTGGCCCGCACCATGAGCATTCCGGCACTGATCGGCACCGATATCCCTCTGACCGATGCCATAGACGGAAAACTTGGTATCGTGGACGGACGAAACGGCTGCATCTATGTGGATCCCGATGAAGATACTCTGTCGAAAATGCAGCAACTAAAGCAGGAGGAGCAGGAGAAGAAAGAACTGCTCCAGACCTTAAAGGGACGTGAAAATATCACTATTGATGGTAAGAAGATCATGCTCTATGCTAATATAGGTAACAGCAAGGATCTGGCGGCCGTATTGCAGAACGATGCCGGCGGCATCGGCCTGTTCCGCAGTGAGTTTTTATATCTGGAGAGAGAAACCTTCCCTACCGAGGAAGAACAGTTTCAGATCTACCGCACTGTGGCGGAGACCATGGCGGGAAAGCCTGTGATCATCCGTACACTGGACATCGGTGCAGACAAGAAGTGCGATTACTTCGAAATGGAGCCGGAGGAAAATCCGGCCATGGGATGCCGTGCCATCCGTATCTGTCTGACCAGACCGGAGATCTTCAAGACACAGCTCCGTGCACTGTTCCGCGCCAGCGCATTTGGTAATATCTCCATTATGTATCCCATGATCATCAGCGTGGAAGAAGTCCACCGGATCAAAGAAATTGTGGCGGAGGTAAAGCAGGAACTGACAGAACAGGGTGTGGCTTTCGGAGAACCGAAGCAGGGTATTATGATCGAGACACCGGCTGCTGTCATGATGAGTGCAGAGCTGGCGAAGGAAGTGGATTTCTTCAGTATCGGTACTAACGATCTGACCCAGTACACACTGGCCATCGACAGGCAGAATCCGAAGCTGGATGCATTTTATGATCCGCATCATCCCGCAGTGCTGCGTATGATACAGATGGTCGTGGAAAATGCGCATAAGGCCGGAATCTGGGCTGGCATCTGCGGAGAACTGGGTGCAGATACATCGTTGACCAGACGTTTCCTTGCAATGGGTGTGGATGAATTATCCATGTCTCCCGGAAGTATTCTTCCCGTGCGTAAGATCATACTGGAGACAGATGTGACAAAGGAAAGAGAAAATAACAATTTATGCTGACAGAACAACGTTATGAGATCATTCTGAAATTATTGGAAGAAAAAAACAGCATTACGGTGGCCGAGGTAAAAGATCTGTTAAATACGTCGGAATCCACGGTACGCCGGGACATCACAGCATTGCATAATGCCGGGAAGCTGGTAAAGGTCTTTGGAGGTGCTGTGGCATGTGACCGGACGGTGATAACACATGAACCCACGGTGGAACAGAAGGCAGAAGTCAATGTGGAAGCCAAACAGTTGGTGGCTGCCAAAGCGGCAGCACTGATCCAGCCGGAGGATTTTATCTATCTGGATGCAGGTACGACCACAGCAAGTATGCTTTCTTATCTGACAGAGAAAAGTGCCACCTTTGTGACCAATGCGGTAGCGCATGCCAAGACACTGGCAGCGGCAGGATTCCGCGTGTATCTGGTCGGCGGTGAATTAAAAGGCTCCACGGAGGCTGTGGTAGGCAATCAGGCACTGATGAATTTACAGAGCTATCATTTTACCAAAGGCTTTTTTGGAACCAACGGGATCAGCAGGCAGAGTGGCCTGACCACACCGGATATGAATGAGGCCATGGTGAAAAAGACTGCCATGGGACAATGCAGAGAATGTTTTATTCTGGCAGATCATTCTAAGTTCGGAAATGTCAGCTCTGTGACCTTCGGGGCGTTTCAGAGCGGAACGATTCTGACGGACGACTGCCCAGAGGAATATAAAAGCAGTGGGAATGTGGTCATTTGTGGTTAAACTGGAGAAAACTGTAAACCGCAAATCCCGGTGATCACAGATTAAAAATAGGAATGTGACGTACACTATACCCTATACAGCAATGACAGAAGTTCAGTGGGGGAATGTGTATGAAGCTATGGATTACGGAAACGGAAAAAGTAAAAAGGCAGGCAGGAGAAGATGCAGTCATCATTTTGCAGCTCTGGAAACAGAAGGTGCGCAGACTGCGGATTTACCGGGCCTGCCTTTGTGCTGCCCTTATCCTGGCCGGTATGGGACTCTTTGGCTACAGCTATTATCTGGTGGACAGCAGTATTCCTTCTGTTATTTATATGCGGGCGGAATCGGAGGAATCACTGGCACTGGATATTCCCGCAAAAGGTGAGATTTTAAGTGTCAGTGAACAGGGAACCAGTAATATTCCCCAAGGTGCCGTGACACTGGATCTGAGTCAGCCGGTGACTATGAAGACCGGAATGACGGACAGCCTTGAGATGCAGGTGAAGCTGTTCGGGATCCTGCCTTTTAAGCAGGTGGGGATCCGGGTGATCGAGGATCAGCAGCTGATCCCGGTAGGTGTTCCCATCGGAATCTATGTCAAGACCGAAGGGGTAATGGTCATAGGTACCGGAGAGTTCCGTTCTGTCAACGGGGAGAAGGTGGCTCCGGCGGAACATATTTTGAAAAGCGGCGATTATGTGGTGAAACTGAACGGCACGGAAGTGGCGGACAAGGATGATCTGATCACCCGGATCGAAAACGGTAATGGAGAAGCAGCGATTTTGACGATCCGGCGGGGCGAAGAATATTTTGATGTTAAAATCGATCCGGTACAGGATCAGACGAAGAAATATAAGATTGGTGTCTGGGTCAGGGACAATGCCCAGGGTGTGGGAACCATGACCTACATTGACAGTCAGGGAAATTTCGGAGCACTGGGGCATGGAATCAATGATGTGGACACCAGCAACCTGATGGAAATGAATGACGGAACCCTGTACCAGACGGAGATCATCTCCATTCAGAAGGGAACGGCCGGTCATCCGGGGGAAATGACGGGAATGATCGTCTATTCTGATGACAGGATTCTGGGGGATATTACCGGCAACAGTGTCCGGGGAATTTTCGGCAAGTGCAATGACAAAGCACTGGCAATGGGAACGGAAGAGGCGATGCCCATTGGATTAAAACAGGAGATCCGAAAGGGACCGGCGCAGATTTTGTGTACCGTAGACGGCACCACCAGATACTATGATATCGAGATCACCGACATTCATCTCGATCATGACAACGTGAACCGGGGAATCGAACTGAAAGTCACAGATTCTGACCTGATCGCCCTGACCGGAGGAATCGTCCAGGGAATGAGCGGTGCACCTATCATCCAGAACGGTAAATTCGTAGGGGCCGTCACCCATGTTCTCGTGCAGGACAGTACCAGAGGATATGGGATTTTTATTGAGAATATGCTGGAGCAATAAGGTTGCCGTCCGGCAGTCAATATGGTAAAATAAATTAAATATGCATTCAAATGCAAAAATGGATTTGTAATGTGAGGAATAGGGAAAATGCGCTGACGTATGAAGAAGATGCGAAGAAATGTCTGACCGCCGGAATGAATGCACATCTGGCGGAACCGTTCCAGATGGAGAAAGCGATCGCAGCCATTGCGGAACATTGTAAGAAATAATAATTTTGGGCAGATTTTTCAGAGGATAGGGATATAGAGGAGAAAGAAAATGAGTATACAGCAGCTCAGAAATCTGACCACGCTCTGCTACATCGAGCAGGACGGAAAATATCTGATGCTTCACCGGGTGAAGAAGGAAAATGACATTAACAAAGACAAATGGATCGGCGTGGGTGGTCATTTCGAGGCGGACGAAAGCCCGGAGGACTGTGTGCTCCGGGAAGTAAAGGAAGAGACAGGGTATACTCTGACGGACTACCGGTTCCGGGGAATCATCACCTTTTTATACCGGGACGTCTGTGAGTATATGTGCCTGTATACGGCGGATGGATTTACGGGGGAACCGAGGGAGTGTGACGAAGGAACGCTGGAATGGGTGGAGATCAATAAGGTGGAGGAACTGGATCTCTGGGAAGGGGACAAGATCTTTTTCCGGCTGCTTCGTGAGAACCGCCCCTTTTTCTCCTTAAAACTGTCTTACGATGAGAATGGTATCCTTCTGGATGCAGTACTGGACGGTGAGCCGATAGCGACAAAGGAAGGCAGAAAAACGCCGGAGGCGGAAAGTGGGACAATGAATTGAATTTTACGGAATTTGTACGGAACTATCACATACAGTTAAACGAACAGCAGATGCAGGCGGTACAGGCCACGGAAGGTCCGGTACTGCTTCTTGCGGTTCCAGGAAGCGGTAAGACCACCGTACTGGTCAGCAGACTGGGCTATATGATCTATTGCCTGGGAATAACACCGGAGTCGATCCTGACAGTGACCTATACGGTGGCGGCAACGAATGATATGCGCAGGCGGTTTGCGGGGATGTTCGGAGAAGCGGATGCAGAGCGGCTGGAGTTTCGCACCATCAACGGCATCTCCCAGAAGGTACTGCAATATTTTGCCTACCGTACCGGGAAAACGCCTTTTCAGGTGGCAGATAAGGAAGCCTCGGCGGCCGTCAAACAGTCTTTTCTGGAAGTAACGGGGAAATACGCCACGGAAAATGATATCAAAGAGACCCAGCTGGATATCACCTATGCGAAAAATATGCGTCTGACACCGGAGAAAATCCGGGATATGGACACGGATGTGGAGAAATTCCCGGAGATATTCCGTACTTATAATGCGAAACTCAGGCAGATGCAGATGATCGATTACGATGATCAGATGATCTACGCCCTCAGAATTCTGGAACAGTATCCTGAGGTACTTGCACATTTCAGGGAGCAGTATCGGTATTTCTGTGTGGATGAAGCGCAGGATACTTCGAAAATACAGCATGATATGATCGACCTGCTGGCGGCGCAGAGCCGGAATCTGTTTATGGTGGGAGATGAAGACCAGAGTATCTACGGCTTCCGGGCAGCTTACCCGCAGGCACTTGTCTCCTTTGAGGACAGACACCCGGGAGCAGGGATCCTTCTCATGGAGACCAATTACCGCAGCAGGCAGGAGATCGTCCGGGCGGCGGATACTCTGATCCAGAAGAATAAAAACAGACATCCGAAGAAGATGACCGCGGCCAGAGAAGGTGGTGGCTGCGTTACAGAGATCAAGGCAGTATCCAGACAGGGACAGTACAATTATCTGCTGAAAGTAGCCCAGGACTGTGAACAGGAGACGGCAGTATTATACCGGAATAACGAAAGTGCACTTCCCATCATTGATCTGTTGGAACGTAAAGGATTGTCCTGCCGGGTGAAAAATTCGGATATGACCTTCTTTTCCCATCCGGTGGTCAACGATATCTGTGATTTTATTCAGTTGTCTCTGGATCCATGGGATGGGGAGGCATTTCTTCGGATCTATTACAAAATGGGAGCCGGTATCAGCAAAAAGGCGGCCATGGAGGCGGTGGATGCCAATACCAGACGACTGACACTGTTGGATACGGTGGCGGAAATGGATGAGGTATCCGTTTACACCAGAAAACAGTGCAAGGCACTGGCTACCCATCTGGACAATATGCGGTATGAGTCAGCAGGAAAAGCTATCTACCGGATCCTGAATTATATGGGATATCAGGAATTCATGGATACCCACGGGTTGGACAGTGGCAAGGCGGATATATTAAAGGCCCTGGGAGATCAGGAGAACAGCCTGTTTGATTTCCCTGCAAGATTACAGAAGCTGCAGGAGATGATGCGAGAGGGCTACGGGGATCCGAAGAGTAATTTTATCCTGTCCACGATCCATTCCAGCAAGGGACTGGAATACACAAGAGTGTATCTGGCGGATATGCTGGCGGGAGTGATCCCTTCCCAGATTCCGGGGAGGGGCTGTGTACCGGATTCCCCGGAGGCCAATGCCTATGAGGAAGAGAGAAGGCTTTATTATGTGGGAATGACGAGAGCGAAGGAACAGCTGTATGTATTTACCTTTGGACCGAATCTGACCTCTGCTTTTTCAGGAGAAGTGTTTGAGAAAACGAAGCCGTTAAACGCTGTAAGAAAGACCGGTACGGCTGTCGGGATCAGAGGCTCGCTGCTAAAGACACCGGACAAAAAGGTGCAGAAGCTGCCGCCACGGGAAGTGGAGGCCTGCATCGCAGCCTGTGAGTCCGGACGGGAAGTACAGCATCAGAAATACGGAACCGGCAGGATTGCGTCCGTATCGGCTGACGGCATTGCCCAGATTCTGTTTGCAGGCGAAAACAGTACCAGAAAAATATCCCTTCCCATTGCGTTTTCCGGGAAGATACTTACCTTAAAATAATACATACCAGAGAGGGACAGCAATGTATACAATCGTAGTGGCAGATGACGAAGAGGAATTACGCAGAGCAATCATAAGGAAGATCGACTGGGAGAGCATCGGATTTCAAGTCGTGGGGGAAGCGGAGAACGGCATCGAAGCTTTGGAACTGGTGGAGAGGATGGAACCGGATCTGCTGCTTACGGATATCCGGATGCCTTTTGTCTCCGGAATCGAGCTGGCAAGACAGGTCAGAGAGGTACGTCCTACCACACAGATCGCCTTCTTAAGCGGCTTCGATGAATTTTCTTATGCCCAGCAGGCCATCCAGTACAATATCATCAGTTATATGTTGAAACCTATCACTATGGTGGATCTGACGGAAGAACTGAAGAAGATCAAGCTTAAGATCGACGGAATCTTTGCGGAATTTGATGCCAGAAAACATGATAATCCGGATCTGCAACAGTTTTTTCTGCCCCTTTTGCTAGATGATTATGCCAGCTTTGAGGGGCAGGACCGGGAGGAACTTTTACAGGAACAGGCGGTTGGCAACGGCTTTTTGAAGGATCGTAATAATGCCTTTCAGTATGCGGTGCTGGCCATCACGGTGGAGGATACCAACGGGAAGAACCGTACGAGACCGGAACTGGTACATTCCGTGGATATGATACTGCAAAAATATATGAAGCATTATTCTTTTGCCATGGACGGCAGGATCATTGCAGTGCTGGCGGCCACCACGTCGACCTTCGACCGGTATCTGCATATTGCCGTGGGAGAGATGGTACAGAGTACGGAACGCATTCTGAAAATGCATTGTCATATCGGTGTCAGCCGTATCAGAGAACATCTGGGAGAATGCCACGAGGCCTACAGAGGAGCTATGAGTGCATTGGGATATTGCACTCCGGGAGAGAGCGGCATCCATTATATTGCCGATGAAGAGCGGGATAACACCATGGACATGGAGCTGGCGGCGGAATGTGTTACTCAGATGGAGAATCTGATCCGTGGTGGTTCCCGAGAGGAACTGGAAAACTATCTGAAGGATGTATTCGGCAAACTGGAGGTGCAGCAGGATGCTGCCCTGAAATGCAAATTCCTGATCTTCCGGATGTCCTCGGCGCTGATCCGCATTGCCTATACGGTGACAGAAGATTCCGCCCTGCTCCAGCGTTTTGCCATGCTGGAAGGTCCGATACGGGAATCCAGGGATCGTTTCACGGCACTTTGCCTGGAAGTATGGGAACTGGTCAATGCGGGCAAGAAAAAGAGCAGCCAGATCCTGTGTGAAAAGGCCATGCAGATCATCGACAAGGAGTATGGGGATCCGTCCCTGTCTCTGGTGGGCGTCAGCAACAGCATTCATGTGAGCCCCAATTACCTGAGTGCCCTGATCAAAAAAGAGACCGGGTCAAGCTTCGTGGATCTGTTGACGAAAAAGAGGATCGAAACGGCAAGGGAACTGGTACTGGGCAGTTCCATGAAGATGCGGGAGATTGCGGAGCGCTGCGGTTACAGCGATCAGCATTATTTCAGCTACTGCTTTAAAAAGTATTGCGGGGTATCTCCCAATGCCATGCGACAGGAGAAAGAATAAGATATGAAGAAGCAAAAAACGTCCCTTTCTTTTATCATTACGACATTAGTGGTGGGACTGGTTACCCTGTTTTTGTTGTGGTCCACTTTTTACTTTTTTTCTCTTTATGTCGGAAGTATGAAACAGGCGGCACATACCAGCAGTGAACAGGCGGTGACTCAGGCTTCCAATACCATTTCTAACTACATCGGAGATATGCAGGAGATCATGAGTCTGATCGAGAAGGATCTGACAAAGAGCGGCGGAAGTACCGGGCAGACACTGGAGACTCTTTGCAGTGTCCGGTCGGATCTGGTGGCGGTCTATATCTATGATGAGCAGGGGAAGCTGGTGGATTCCCATACGGGAACTCATACTCTGAAGGAACATTATCTGAAGGATCTGTCTTATATCGAACTGGATTCCTACAGCCCCGGGGTACTCTATCTGTCGGAACCCCATGTGGAATCTCTGTTGCAGGACTATTATCCCTGGGTGGTATCGGTCTTACAGGAGATTCCCGGAGCAGACGGACAGAAGCTGCGGGTAGTCATTGATATCCGTTTCTCCAAAATATCGGATTATGTGGACGATGTGGGAATCGGACAGCATGGCTACTGCTTTATCACAGACAGTAATGGAGAGATCATCTATCATCCCCAACAGCAGCTGCTGTATTCGGGTCTTAAGACGGAAGCCACGGAGGGACTGGATCTGAGCCACAACGGTTCCTTTGAGACCGAAGAACTGATCTGTAGTGTCCTGGCGCTGGATAACTGTAACTGGAAGGTGGTGGGTGTCAGCTATATCAGTGAACTGGTGACGGCCAAAGAGATGGAACTGGTGGGAAACATCTGTGTCATGCTGACAATCATTCTGCTGACGACCATGGTGGTCAGTGTTCTGGTATCCAGACTGGTGACCAATCCGGTGCAGCGTCTGATCCGGGCTATGGAAGAGTTCGAAAAGGATGCTGCGGGATATGTTTATCAGCCTGTGGAAGGCACCACGGAGATCGAGGCACTGTCACAGTCCTACGAGCACATGGTAAGAAAAATCCAGAAACTGATGAAGCAGGTACGTCAGGAAGAGATTTCCCTGCGCAAAACGGAGTTAAAGGCTCTGCAGGCCCAGATCAATCCCCACTTCTTATATAATACGTTGGATGCCATCGGGTGGCTCTGCGAGGAAGAAAGGTGTCAGGATGCCGTGGAGATGGTCAATGCTCTGGCGAAACTGTTTCGTATCAGTATCAGCAAGGGGCACGAATTGATCCCCATTGAAAAAGAAGTAGAGCATGCCAGAAGCTATTTAAAGATCCAGAATTTCCGCTATAAGAATCAGTTTTCCTATGAGTTTCAGGTGGAAGAGGACTGTCTGCAATATTACTGTAACAAGATCACCCTGCAGCCCATTATCGAAAATGCCATCTATCACGGACTGGACCGCATGGTGGATGAAGGACGGATTCTGATCCGCATCTACAGCGAAGGGGAAGATGTGGTCTTCCGGGTGGAGGATAACGGTGTCGGTATGTCAGAGGAACAGTGTCGGTCGATCCTTCATAAGGAGCCGGGAGATAATTCTGGCATCGGCATCAAGAACGTCAACGACAGGATTAAGATTTATTTCGGAAAAGAGTACGGTCTTTCCATAGAAAGCGAACTGGATGAAGGCACTACTGTGATCATACGGATGCCGAAGGTGGAAGAAAATGCAGCGGCAGGATGGGAGAAAGTATGAGAAAACAGAAAATGAAAAAAATACTGTCCCTGCTGGCTGCGGGTGTCCTGCTTCTTATGAGCATGAGTGGCTGCGGAAAAGAAGCTGAGACAGGGAAAACCCAGGTGGCTATGATCGTGAAGTCCACGGAGAGCGCCTTTTTTAAAAGTGTCTTTGCGGGTGCCCGGGCGGCGGCTACGGAATACAATCTGAATGTTACGTTTAACGGCCCGGAATCGGAAGAAGATTATGTGACCCAGAATGAGATGGTGCGGCAGGCCATGGAGGACGGAGTGGATGTGATCGTTTTCTCTGCGGTGGATTACAATGCCAATGCGGAGATCATCGGTCAGGCAGCCCAGAGAGGAATTAAGATCGTTGTCATTGACAGTGATGTCAACAGCAGTATGGTAAGCTGCCGCATTGGGACCAATAACCTGCAGGCCGGTGTGAAGGCGGCGGAAGCAGCTCTGGCGGTGGGAGAAGACGAACTGTATATCGGTATCGTGAATTATGATGTGAATTCCGCCAACGGGCAGCAACGGGAACTGGGATTCCGGCAGACGGTGGAGCAGGACCCGAGAGTAAAGGATATTACCACCATCAATGTCCTTTCCACCACGGAGGATGCCAGAGCGGGAGCAAAAGAGATGCTTTTGTCGGATTCCAGGATCAATGTGGTGGTGACCTTTAACGAATGGACCAGCCTCGGTGTGGGCTGGGCCATCCGGGATCTGGACCGGGGAGACAGGACGCAGGTGGTGGCGTTTGACTCCAATGTGGTCTCTGTGGGAATGTTGGAGACCGGGGAGGTGGATGCCCTGATCGTGCAGAACCCCTATGCCATGGGGTATCTGGGAGTGGAGACGGCAGCGAACCTGATCAACGGACAGACCGGCGGCCCCAGCGTGATAGACACAGCCACCACTATTGTGACCAGAGAGAACATGTACGAGCGGGAGAGCCAGAAGATATTGTTCTCTTTTGAAGAGAGAAAGTAACTATTCAGAACCCCACTCGCAAAACCGCTCTTTCAGAGCTATTCTTTTGCTCATGTGGTTACTTCGCCGAATAAGCATTACATAATTCTTACGAATGCAAGCGTTCGACGAAATTATGTAATGCTTTTCGGCTCTGAATAGTTACAAATTATGTACAGAACATGAACAAAATGTGTACAGAATAGTATATTTTTTAACCCCATGCGTAAGATTTTGTATATCTTTTATGTACAAGATGCCATATAATTACCTCATCAAGAGATGAAACACATACATTTTCATCAAAACAAGGAGGTATTTCATATGAAAAAGTTCATGTCACTACTGTTGGTCGGCATTATGATGCTCAGCCTCGTAGCGTGCGGAAAGAGCGGCGGAGGAAAGGGAGAGTTGAATGTAGGAGTATTCTATTACACCTACAGTGATACATACATCTCCAGCGTGCGTACTGCACTGGATAATGCGCTTACCGAAGCAGGCATCAAGTTCCAGAATTATGACGGCAACAGTAACCAGACCACCCAGAACGAGCAGATCGATACCGCTATTGCACAGGGTACCAACCTTCTGATCGTCAACATCGTAACATCCGGTTCCGTAGACGCTTCCCAGGCCATCGTTGACAAGGCAAGCGCAGCAGGAATCCCTGTAATCTTCTTCAACCGTGCGGTAGAATCCGATGAGGATGAAGGTAAGGTATTAGGCAGCTATGACAAGTGTGCATTCGTTGGAACCGATGCTCCCGAAGCAGGTCATATGCAGGGTAAGATGGTTGGTCAGTATGTAGTAGACAACTTCGATGCTATTGATCTGAATGGCGATGGCAAGATCAGCTACGCAATGTTCATGGGTCAGTTAGGTAACGTAGAAGCAATCTATCGTACCCAGTACGGCGTAGAAGATGCAGATGCAGTGATCACCGCAGCAGGCAAGCCCGCGCTGGAGTACTTCGATGCATCCAATACCGATAAGTATCAGGTTGACCAGGACGGTAACTGGTCCGCAACCGCAGCTAACAACTACATGACCACCAACCTGTCTCAGTACAATGAGTCCGCTGGTAACATGATCGAGCTGGTTATCTGCAACAACGACGGTATGGCTGAAGGCGTTATCTCCGCTCTGAATGACAAGGGCTACAACTTAGGCGATGGCAACTGCACCACCATTCCTGTATTCGGTGTTGATGCAACTGACGCAGCCAAGCAGCTGATCGCAGACGGCAAGATGACCGGTACCATCAAGCAGGATGCAGAAGGTATGGCAAACGGTATTGCTTACCTGGCTAAGAACATCCAGGCTGGCAAGGATCTGATGGCAGATACCGACAGCTTCAACATCTCTGAGAAGGTTAGCAACAAGATCTACATCCCTTACGCTACTTACACCGGAGAATGATCTGAATAACAAGTAAATAAAAGAAGCGGCTGCTGCATCTGGCAGCGGCCGCTCTTTATGTATAGGAGGATGCGTATGGGACAGGAAGTATTACTTCAGATGACAGACATATGCAAGGAATTCCCCGGCGTAAAGGCACTGGATCATGTATCCCTTACCGTAAAAAAAGGAACGGTACACGCGCTTATGGGAGAGAACGGCGCCGGTAAATCCACCTTAATGAAGTGTCTGTTCGGCATCTACAGTAAGGATGCAGGCAAGATCGAACTGGAAGGCAAGGAAGTCAATTTCAAAAATTCCAGAGAAGCACTGAATAATGGAGTGGCCATGGTTCACCAGGAACTGAATCAGGCACTGAAGAGAAATGTCATGGATAATATCTGGCTGGGCCGTTATCCCATGACAGCAGGCATTATGGTCAACGAGCACAAGATGCTGGAAGACACCAACAAGATTTTTGAAGAACTGGGGATCGCTGTAGACCCCAAGAGAATCATGAGTACGATGCCGGTATCACAAAGGCAGATGGTAGAGATCGCGAAAGCGGTATCCTACAACAGTAAGATCATTGTATTTGACGAACCTACTTCATCCCTGACGGAAGAAGAAGTGGAGCATCTGTTCAAGATCATCAATATGCTTCGTGACAGAGGATGCGGTATTATCTATATTTCTCACAAGATGGCAGAGATCCTGCGGATCGCAGATGAAGTCACCGTCATGCGTGACGGTACCTGGATCGCAACAGAGCCTGCACAGAACCTGACTACAGAAAAGATCATCAAACTGATGGTAGGCCGTGAACTGACCAACCAGTTCCCGCCCAAGACCAACAAGCCCGGTGAAGTGGCATTGGAGGTAGAACACTTAAGCGCGAGATATTCCTTGCTGCAGGATGTATCCTTTAAGGCTCGAAAGGGTGAGATCGTAGGTCTGGCCGGACTGGACGGCAGCGGCAGAACGGAGACACTGGAGAATATCTTCGGTGTGGCCACCAGAAAAGACGGTGTGATCAAACTGGACGGCAAAGAGGTCAGAAACCGCAATGCCAGAGAGTCCATTAAAAACGGTTTTGCACTTCTGACGGAGGAACGTCGTGCCACCGGTATCTTCGGAATCCTGAATATCCGGGAGAACACGGTGATCTCCAGTCTGAAGAAACATAAAAAAGCAGGATTTTATCTGAGTGATAAATCCATGGAGAAGGACACTGCATGGGCCATTGATGCCATGCATATCAAGACACCTTCCCAGAAGACGAAGATCCGGTCACTGTCCGGTGGTAACCAGCAGAAGGTTATCCTCGGCAGATGGCTTCTCACAGAGCCGGAGGTGCTGATGCTGGATGAGCCTACCAGAGGTATCGACGTAGGTGCAAAGTACGAGATCTACCAGCTGATCATCGATCTGGCCAATAAGGGCAAAGTTGTCCTGATGGTATCTTCGGAGATGCCGGAGCTGCTGGGTGTATGTGACAGAATTCTTGTCATGAGCGGCGGTAAGCTGGCAGGAGAAGTAGATGCCAAAAATACGACACAGGAAGAGATCATGTCTCTTGCTGCAAAATATGTATAGGAGGATATGCGTATGAATCCCGGCAAAGCAATTCAGAATAAAATTAACGGCGTAAAGCAAAATTTTGCAGACTACAAGAAGCTGGACAGCAGAGACAAGAAGACCTATTGGAAAGAATTTTTACTTAACAATGCCTTATACATCCTGCTGATCGTAGCAATTATTTACACTTACATCCAGAACTCCAATTTCCTGTCGGCGGCTTCCATTGTCAACATCATCAGCCTGTCCGCGGCGAACCTTCCCATTGCCTGTGGTATTGCAGGATGTATCGTATTGACAGGTACCGACTTGTCCGCAGGACGTGTGGTAGGACTGACCGCATGTATCACGGCATCCCTGATGCAGTCCGTGACTTATGCCACCAAGATGTTCCCGAACCTTCCGGTACTTCCGATCCCTCTGGTGATCCTGATCGTACTGTTGGTCGGTGGTATCGTGGGATGGGTCAACGGTTTCTTCGTAGCGAAATTCCAGTTGCATCCCTTCATCGTAACTCTGGCTACCCAGTTGATCGTATACGGCCTACTGTTAATGTACATCATGATCAACGGCAATAACGGTCAGCCTCTGTCCGGTCTGGATCAGCACTTCAACGATGTGGTAAAGGGAAGCGTGATCTCCTTCAATGCCGGCGGCGCGAGAATCGCCATTCCCAACTATGTATGGCTGGCAGCTTTGATCGTTGTTATCATGTGGTTCATCTGGAACAAGACCACCTTCGGTAAGAACATGTTTGCAGTAGGTTCCAATCCCGAAGCAGCAAAGGTATCCGGTGTTAACGTAATGAAAACCACCATTTTAGTACATACACTGGCAGGTGCCATGTACGGTCTGACCGGTTTCATCGAGTCTTCCCGTATCGGTTCCAACACAGCAAATACCGGATTGAACTACGAGTGTGATGCCATTGCAGCTTGCGTTATCGGCGGTGTCTCTTTCGTAGGTGGTACCGGTAAAATCAGTGGTGTCGTACTTGGTGTATTTCTCTTAAGAATCATCTTCGTAGCACTGAACTTCCTGTCCATCAACATGAACATGCAGTATGTGATCAAAGGACTCATCATTCTGGTTGCCTGCGCGATCGATATGAGAAAGTACCTGGTAAGAAAGTAATGATATAAGACTCACCCATAGAAAACATCCGTGACTGCTTGCAGGTAAAGGATGTTTTCTATGTTGGGAGTAAAACAATATGAGTATGAAGGACGACAGTCCGGAATACGAATATTGGTTGCAATTTCGAGAGTGCGCAGCACATAGAAATTGCTTATGATAGATTAGGAAAAGGAAAAATTATGAATCAGGAACAAGTGACAACAGAGAATACAGAAGAAAAGGCAGCAGAAGTCACCACGCAGTCGGAAACGACGCAGCAGCCGGAGGAAGCAATCCGTCCGAAAGGAAAATGGTTCGGCCGCGGCATTTACGGAAGCAAGGATGTTCCCATCCGCATTCTGGACGGCCTGATCGGTGTCCTGATCGTGGTGATCGTGGGAATGATTATTTTCTTCGCGGTACGCGGTGGATTCAACATTGTGTACGATACGGACGGCGGAAGTGAAGTGGCAGCCCGGAAGGTACGCTACGGTGAATTCCTTACAGAGCCCGAGACCCCTTATAAGCCCGGCTACACCTTTGACGGGTGGTATACGGAAAAAGAGGGAGAGACAGTGCTGTGGTATTTCCAGTCGGAGAAAGTCACCGGCGATATGACTCTGACCGCTCACTGGGTTCCCGCACAGTTCACCGTGAAATTCGATTATGACGGCGGCACCGGTGCCGACGGTTCCACCGTGGAATCCAAACAGGTGACCTTCGGCGAGACCTACGGTGAACTTCCTACCCCGGTAAAAGAGGGCAGTGCCTTCGGCGGATGGGAGTACAGTGGCCAGATTATTACCGCAGACACCGTCGTCCAGATGACCGGGGAGCATGTCCTGACAGCAACATGGAATTAACGTAGTGCTGTCATACCCCCACGAACGCCTGCGGCAAATAGAACATCCTTCCGAGGTGTCAGGTCTCTCGGTGGGAATTTTCTGACGAAAAGTGAGATAGCGGTTCTAATCCGCACGGGCACGGCTCCAGTTGCCATCCATGGCAACGTCCGCCTGTCGCGAACGTCCTGTTCGCTCCACCTTGATTTTCAGCACTTTTCGAGAAAATATCACCACCGTCCGATAAACATCCTCGGAAGGACATTCTGTCCGCCGTGGGCGTGCCGCGTTTCTTATACCCTGCCAAGGGCTACGGGGATATTTCACTAACTCTCCAGTTACCAAAAGACCTCCATATGCTGCGAACAGCAGATGGAGGTCTTTTATAATAGTATAGTTTCTTAAGCTTTCTTATTGATCATGGCACGTTTCCTCATGGTCGGATCCAGAATCTTCTTACGGATACGCAGGTTGGTAGGAGTTACTTCCAACAGTTCGTCGGTATCGATGAAGTCCAGAGCCTGCTCCAGAGACAGGATTTTGGGCGGTGTCAGACGCAGAGCTTCGTCAGCGCTGGAGGAACGGGTGTTGGTCAGCTGCTTCTTCTTGCAGACATTGATCTCGATGTCCTCACTGCGTCCGGTCTGACCGATGACCATACCGGAGTATACCTTTTCACCGGGTCCGATGAAGAGAGTACCACGCTCCTGCGCATTGTACAGACCGTAGGTGATAGCTTCACCGGCTTCAAATGCGATCAGGGAACCCATCTTACGATACTGGATATCTCCCTTGTAAGGGCCGTAGTCGTCGAATACGGTGTTCAGAATACCGTTACCCTTGGTATCGGTCATGAACTCACCGCGGTAACCAATCAGTCCTCTTGCGGGGATGGAGAACTCCAGACGGGTGTAAGTGCCGCCGGAAATGGAACCCATGTTACGAAGTTCACCTTTTCTCTGACCAAGCTTCTCAATAACAGCACCGGCAAATTCATTGGGAACATCGATGTAAGCCAGCTCCATAGGTTCTAACTTCTTGCCGTTCTCATCGGTATGATACAGAACCTCAGCCTTACTTACTGCAAACTCAAAACCTTCACGACGCATATTCTCGATCAGTACGGACAGATGCAGCTCACCACGGCCGGATACCTTGAAACGGTCGGCGGACTCGGTCTCTTCCACACGTAAGGAAACATCGGTATTCAACTCACGGAACAGTCTGTCACGCAGGTGACGGCTGGTAACGAATTTACCTTCCTGACCGGCCAGGGGAGAGTCGTTGACCATGAACTGCATGGCGATGGTAGGCTCACTGATCTTCTGGAAAGGAATGGGTACCACATTTTCCGGAGAGCAGATGGTGTCACCGATGTGAAGCTCGCTGATACCAGAGATGGCAACGATGGAACCGATGCCTGCTTCCTTGACTTCTACTTTATTCAGACCGTCGAACTCATACAGCTTGCTGACCTTGGTCTTAATGATCTTGTCGGGGTTGTGGTGGTTACAGATGACCACATCCTGGTTTACACGGATGGTACCGTTGTCTACTTTACCGACACCGATACGTCCTACATATTCATTATAATCAATGGTACTGATCAGTACCTGGGTAGCCGCATCCGGATCTCCTTCGGGAGCGGGGATGTAGTTTAAAATGGTCTCAAACAGAGGTTCCATATCAGTACCCATTTCGTCAGCATCCAGAGAGGCAATACCGGCCTTTGCGGAAGCATATACGAAAGGACAATCCAGCTGAGAATCATCCGCATCCAGCTCTAAGAACAGTTCCAGTACCTCGTCTACGACCTCATCGGGTCTTGCTTCGGGACGGTCGATCTTATTGATACATACGATAACGGGAAGCTTTAATTCCAGTGCTTTACGAAGCACGAATTTGGTCTGGGGCATGGCACCCTCGAAGGCATCCACCACCAGGATAACACCGTTTACCATTTTCAGGACACGCTCTACCTCGCCGCCGAAGTCCGCATGGCCCGGGGTGTCGATGATGTTGATCTTGGTACCCTTATACATAACGGCAGTGTTCTTGGACAGAATGGTGATACCACGCTCACGCTCGATATCGTTGGAGTCCATGACACGCTCAGCAACTTCCTGATTTTCACGGAATACACCGCTTTGTTTTAACAGCTCATCCACCAGAGTGGTTTTACCGTGGTCTACGTGAGCAATGATTGCAACGTTTCTGACATCTTCTCTTTTTTGTCTCATAAAAATCCTTGCCTTTCTAAAAATGCGTGCAACTGATTCAATCTTTTTTCAAACTGTTTCAGTATAGCACTTATCATTTCCGGACGCAAGAAAAAACCGTGGAAAATCAACGCTTTTGGTGGTTTTCTATATGAAAAAGTATGGAAAAGAAATCCCTTTTGTGCGTAATTTGCCCTTTTGTGCGATGAGTTTTAGTACTCAAACGATGGATTTTAGAGTATAAATAGTAGTGCAATACATAAAGATTGTTGTAGAAGAGTCAGAAGATGTAGAAGGGAGAACAAAAATGACAGATAAGGTTATTGAAAACAATCAGGTAACGGTGATGGGGGAAGTGGTAAGCAATTTTTCCTACAGCCATGAGATCTATGGGGAAGGATTCTACATGGTGGACATCAAATGTACGAGACTGAGCGACAGTTTTGACATTATACCGGTGATGGTCTCAGAAAGATTACTGGACGTGACAGCCAGCTATGTCGGAATGCTTTTGTGTGTGAACGGACAGTTTCGTTCCTACAATCGTCATGAGGAGCGCAAGAACAGACTGGTGTTGTCTGTGTTTGCCAGAGAAGTGAAATTTATTGAAGAAATGGAAGAAAGTTCGAAGACGAACCAGATTTATCTGGATGGATATATATGTAAGGAACCGGTGTATCGTAAGACACCGTTGGGAAGAGAAATAGCGGATCTGCTGCTGGCAGTAAACCGTCCGTACGGAAAATCCGATTATATTCCCTGTATCTGTTGGGGACGTAACGCCCGTTATGCGGAGCATTTCAAGGTAGGAGAGCGCTGTGCAATCTGGGGACGGATCCAGAGCCGTGAATATATGAAAAAACTGGATGAAGAGCATGTGGAGAAAAGAGTAGCTTTCGAGGTATCCGTCAGCAAACTGGAACTTCTGGAGGAGGCACAGGTGCAGGAATCCATCGTCTAACGACAAAAGATTGCAAAAAGTGACAATATATGGTATAAAAGAATGCATAGATATTAGTAACTGTGTACAGCTAGGGAGCGTCAGATACGCAGATAGACCATGAGGTGTGGAATGGCAGAAGGATGCATCTATATTTATACCGGCGATGGCAGAGGCAAATCACCGGCAGCGATTGGAAGAGCGGTACAGGCAGCGGTAGAAGGCAAGAGGGTCGTTATTATTCAGTTCCTGAAGGGAAAGGGACTGGGGGATTCCGATTTTTTACGCAGAATGGAGCCGGAGATCAAGCTGTTCCGTTTCGAGAAATCGGACGGTAATTTCGTGGAATTACCGGAGGAAAAGAAGCAGGAGGAGATCCAGAACATCCGTAACGGGATCGGCTTTGCCAAGAAAGTACTGACGACTGGAGAATGCGATCTGCTGATCCTGGACGAAGTGCTGGGACTGGTGGAGAAGGATATTATTACGGAAGATGACCTGAAGGCATTACTGGAATGCAGGGGAGATACGGATGTGATTCTGACGGGAATCACCCTGAACGATGAGATCTGTGTTCTGGCGGATGAAGTGTCCAAGATTGAAACGGTAAAATTCAAGGTCTGGGATTGACAGTCACATGGGTTGATGCTATCATAAAACTATATTTAAAAAGATAGAGGTTGCGTTTTTCAAGAGTATTTTTTCGGAGGTAACAGGTACCGATGAGGGAAGAAGAAAGGGGAACACGCCGAAAGATAAGGTATCCTGTATATGTTATCTTGGGCATACGTTTAAGAAGCGTATGACTGTCATCTCGTGAGCAGATGGGGCGCTATCAAATAAGCTTGGATAATCAGCGCCGGCGCCATTGTGCGCTGGCGTTTTGCAAATGGAGGAAGCATATGGCTATTTTTAAAGGAGCAGGCGTGGCAATCGTCACACCCATGAACGAGGACGGATCCGTCAATTATGAGAAATTCGGTGAACTGATCGAATTCCAGATCGCAAACGGCACAGATGCTATTATCGTATGCGGTACCACAGGTGAGTCATCTACCCTGACCCATGAGGAGCATCTGGATACTATCAAATACTGTGTGGACAAAGTTGCAAAGAGAATCCCCGTAGTAGCAGGTACCGGTTCCAATTGTACCGAGACTGCAGTATACCTGTCTCAGGAAGCGGAGAAATACGGCGTGGACGGCATTCTGCTGGTAAGTCCCTACTATAATAAAGCAACCCAGAAGGGACTGTATCGTCATTTCAAGACCGTTGCGGATTCTGTGAAGGTTCCCGCTATTCTGTATAACGTACCCAGCCGTACCGGCTGCAATATTCTGCCGGAGACCGTAGTGAAGCTGTGTAAGGACGTGGAGAACATCGTAGGTGTCAAGGAAGCCAGCGGCAACATCAGCCAGATCGCTCACCTGGCAGCCATCGGACAGGGCGTTGTGGATATTTATTCCGGTAATGACGACCAGATCGTACCCATTCTGGCCCTGGGCGGAGTCGGAGTTATCTCCGTACTTTCCAATGTAGCACCTACACAGACCCACGAGATCTGCCAGAAGTTCTTTGACGGAGATGTGGCAGGCAGCCGTCAGATGCAGTTAGATGCCATGGATCTGTGTAACGCGCTGTTCTGTGAAGTGAACCCGATCCCTGTGAAGACCGCACTGAACATGATGGGAATGGGAGCCGGTGCGTTCCGTATGCCTCTGTGTGAAATGGAAGAGGCCAATGCCAAGAGGCTTGAAAAAGCCCTGAAGGATTATGGTATCCTGTAGGCTGGAAAATAGAGAGCAAGAGTGGAAGAATCCCGCCTGTGAAATTTTTGTCATGGGCGGGATCTTTTTTCAAAAAGTAACGATTCATAGTGCGCTTTTGCAAATGAATATGAGGGCTGCTGGATCGTTATTACAAAAATCATGATAGATAGGAGAAAAGAAAAATGGTAAAAATAATCATGCATGGATGTAACGGTAAAATGGGACAGGTGATCAGCGGACTGATCGCAGCGGACCCCGATATGGAACTGGTGGCGGGAATTGATGCCAGAGACGATGGACACAATCCCTACCCTGTATTCACAGATATTTACAAATGTGATGTGGCTGCAGATGCAATCATTGATTTCTCCGCAGCCGTGGCAGTAGACAAGCTGTTGGATTACTGCGTGGAGAAAAAGCTTCCCTGCGTGCTGTGTACCACTGGTCTGTCCGAGGCACAGCTGGCGAAAGTAGACGAAGCAGCGAAAAAGGTGGCCATCTTAAAATCCGCCAATATGTCCTTAGGTATCAACCTGATGTTAAAGCTTTTGAAAGAAGCTGCCGGAGTGCTGGCCAACGCAGGCTTCGATATGGAGATTGTGGAGAAGCACCACAATCTGAAGGTAGACGCTCCCAGCGGCACCGCACTGGCACTGGCAGATTCCATCAACGAGGAATTTAACGGTGAGTATGAATATGTCTATGACCGCAGCAACCGCAGAGAGCAGAGACCGAAGAAAGAAATTGGCATCAGCTCTGTCAGAGGCGGCACCATCGCCGGTGACCATGATGTGATCTTCGCCGGGGCAGACGAAGTGGTAACCTTCTCCCACACCGCCTACTCCAAAGCTGTCTTCGGTAAAGGCGCCGTACAGGCAGCCAAGTTCCTGGCAGGCAAGCCCGCCGGCATGTACAACATGTCTGATGTGATCGATGCAGCGATGTAATTACCGGGTAAAGTCATGAACTGACGAAGTGGATGGATGCCATGGCGATGATGTTTGTCGTAGAGTGTTGACATTTTCTTGAAAAGTGTTGAAGAACAGGGTGGAGCAAACACGATGTTTGCGACAGCCGATCCGCACTACGGATGGTGCGTGTAGGCGTGCCCGTGTTAAGTAGAACAAATGAATCACTTTTCCTAGAAAATTCACACTCGGAGACCTTACACCGAGGCATGGTATCCGTACGCTTCGTGAAGTAACATAGAAAGGTGAATTTCATGAACGAAATGGAACAGAAGGTTCTAAAGACCCTCTCACACCAATACAAAAATATAGCGGCAGCCTCCACAGAGATCATCAACCTCCAGTCCATCCTGAACCTCCCCAAAGGTACGGAACATTTCCTGACGGATATCCACGGAGAATACGAACAGTTCAACCATGTCCTGAAAAACGGTTCCGGTTCCGTACGCCGCAAGATCGACGAGGAATTCGGCAACACCATCAGCAACAAGGACAAAAAAAGCCTGGCAACCCTGATCTATTATCCAGAGAGCAAACTGGAGATCGTGGAAAGAGAAGAGGACAATCTGGAGGACTGGTACAAAATATCCCTTCATCGTCTGGTACAGGTCATCAAACGTGTCTCTTCCAAATACACCCGCTCCAAAGTCAGAAAGGCATTGCCGAAGGATTTCGCCTATGTCATCGAAGAACTGATCACGGAGAAGGAAGAAATCCAGGACAAAGAGGCATACTATAATGAGATCATCCATACTATCATCCGCATCGGCAGAGCGCCGCAGTTTATTATTGCGTTAAGCCACCTGATCCAGCGGCTGGTCATCGATCATCTGCATATCGTCGGTGATATTTACGACAGAGGTCCCGGCCCTCATATTATTATGGATACTTTGTGCGAATACCATTCCGTGGATGTCCAGTGGGGCAACCATGACATGGTGTGGATGGGCGCGGCGGCCGGAAGTCTGGCCTGTATCGCCAATGTGGTCAGAATGTCTGCCAGATACGGTAATCTCGCCACTCTGGAGGATGGCTACGGCATCAACCTGCTGCCTCTGGCTACATTTGCACTGGAAACTTATGAGAATACCAACTGCGATGCCTTTACCATCAAGTTCAATACCGATTACAATACCAAGGATCTCGGGCTGGACACCAAGATGCATAAAGCAATTGCTATCTTGCAGTTCAAGCTGGAAGGACAGCTGATCATGAGACACCCGGAGTTCCATATGGAAGACCGGATGCTGCTGCATCGGATCGATTTCGAGAAAAAGACGATCTGTGTGGACGGCAAAGAATATCCCATGAAAGACGTGGATTTCCCTACGGTGGATCCTGTACATCCTTACGAACTCACGGAGGAAGAGAGCAAGGTCATGCTGCGCCTGCAGCAGGTGTTCATGCGCTGTGAGAAACTGCAGCGCCATGTAAAATTTCTGTTTTCCAAGGGCGGCATGTACAAGATTTACAACGGCAATCTGTTGTATCACGGCTGTGTCCCCTTGAATCCGGACGGCAGTTTCATGCAGGTGGAGATCTGCGGAAAAGAGTATTGCGGAAAAGCACTGTACGACATTCTGGAATATTACGCCAGAAGAGGTTATTATGCCAAAGAAGCCAAAGAGCGCGCTCTGGGACAGGATATGATCTGGTACATCTGGGCTGGCCCCGGTTCCCCGGTGTTCGGCAAGGCAAAAATGGCTACCTTTGAGCGGTATTTCCTGAAGGATAAGGAGACTCATATAGAAGAGAAAAACAGTTACTATAAGCTGTTGGAAAATGAGGAAGTCATCGGCAGAATCTTAGAGGAATTCGGTCTGGACAAGGCCGATGCCCATATCGTCAATGGTCATGTGCCCGTGGAACAGATCCATGGGGAATCACCCATCAAATGCGGCGGTAAGCTGCTGATCATCGACGGTGGCTTTTCCAAAGCATATCAGAAAAAGACGGGAATTGCGGGATATACGCTGGTATGTAATTCCAGAGGAATGCGTCTGGTAGCCCATGAACCTTTTGAATCTACGGAAGCGGCGATCATCAAGGAATCGGATATTTTCTCGGATTCCGTGGTGGTGGAGAATTTCCCCCGCAGAAAACTGGTGGCCGATACCGATACCGGCAAGGAGATCCAGGAGAATATCTTCTATCTGGAAGAACTCCTGGAGGCTTACCGGGAAGGTACGATCATGGAAGAGGTATAACTTATCTCTGGCCGGCTCCGGTGGTGGCAGTGGTAGAATTGTTGTTACCTGCAGTATCATTACCGTTGCCTACCAGGTCGTTGGTGATATCGGAGACACCGTTTGCGGCATCGTCCACGATATTGCCTACGGTATCACCGGCTTCTCCGATGGCATTGCCTGCATTATCCAGCATGGAATCATTTTCTCCTACGGTGTTACCGTTGCCGTTCATGTCACCCATAGTGCTGTCGGTAGCGGCAGTTCCGGTCTCTGTGGTCTGCGCCTCTGTGCTCCCCTGAGCAGCAGGAGAGGTGGACGGAGAAGGAGAGGCAGCCATGCTGCCGGAGTTATTGTTGTTCTTGTTGGTGCCACAGGCGGTCGCCATACACAGGTAGACTGTGATGATGCCCAGAACCAGTAATTTTTTCCCGATGTGGGATGTTACGTTATTTGTCTTATTTTTCATAATGTCCTCCATTTCAAGATGCCCGTCAGGGATATTCAGTCCGAACCAAAGGTGGTCGGCTTGAGGGTAGTATGTGCGGATTTTAGAAAATAATTCAAAAAAATAAAAATCATTTGGAAGAAAACGAGGAAAAAGATGGAATTTCGCCCATGTATTGATATTCATAACGGAAAAGTAAAACAGATTGTCGGTGGAAGCTTAAAAGATCTCGGTGATCGGGCGCAGGAGAACTTTGTCTCAGAACAGGACGCTGCCTTTTATGCAAAACTGTATCAGAAAAACAGTTTAAAAGGCGGACATATTATTTTATTGAATGCCTCGGACAGCCCTTATTATGAGGCAACGAAGGAACAGGCATTGTCGGCCCTGCGTGTATATCCGGGAGGATTGCAGGTCGGAGGAGGCATTACGGCGGAGAATGCGGCAGAGTATCTGGCAGCAGGGGCCTCCCATGTGATCGTGACGTCCTATGTGTTCAGGGAGGGACGGATCGACTATGACAGACTGGACAAACTGGTCCAGTCCATCGGAAAAGAGCACCTTGTGCTGGATGTAAGCTGCAAGCGTGCGGGAGAGCAGTATCTGGTAGTGACTGACCGCTGGCAGAAGCTGACAGAAGAAGCAGTGGATGAGGCACTACTTAAAAAATTATCTGTCTATTGTGATGAATTCCTGATCCATGCCGTGGATGTGGAAGGCAAGGCCCGGGGAATGGAACAGGAACTGGTAAAGTTTATTGGAAATTATACCGGAAATCCAATCACCTATGCGGGTGGTGTTCACTCCATGGAAGATCTGTATTTGTTAAAAAAACTGGGGCAGAACCGGATGAATGTGACCATCGGGAGTGCACTGGATCTCTTCGGCGGCAGCATGAAATGGGAAGATGTACTGACAGTGTGCAGAGAAAAATAGAAAGATCCGCAGGAACTATCATGTGATAGCGCCTGCGGATCTTATTTTTCGTTTATGATTAAAGTTTGGTTACGTTAACAGCCTGAGGTCCCTTTTCTCCATCTACGATATCAAAAGAAACGGCTGCGCCCTCTTCCAGGGTCTTGTAACCGTCCATGTTCAGACCGCTGTAGTGTACGAATACATCCTTGCCGGATTCATCGGAGATGAAACCATAACCCTTCTGATTGTTGAACCACTTAACTGTACCTTTGTTCATAATAGATACCTCCACAAATTCTTTGCTGTCATTTACTTTTTGCAATGTATACAACATTGTCTCAGCAAGTGCATCATAGCACAGCAGGTAGTAAAAGTAAATAGACGATTCTGTAAAATTGCACAAAAATTTATAGGCAATTCCCTTTTAAATACGAATAAATGAAGAAAATCTTGGGAAAATATTACAAAAATGTTAAGAAATGATTGCTGTAAGAGCTTTCCTGTGGTAAAATGGGTTGATATTTAGCGGAGGTGACTCTATGAAAAGACGTAAACATAAGCGAAGATTGAACCATGTGCTGATTCTTACGTCAGACGCAGCAGATGCCAATGTAAAGCAGTTCCGTGTACGTGCATGGATCGTGGAAGTCGTGGTACTTCTGTTGTGTGTATTGGTCGGCGGAGTGATCGGCTATTTTGTCTACGAGGGACAGCTCTGGGAGAACGCCAGTAGACGGAGCCATGAACAGGTTATGGCACTGGAGGAAGAGAACAAGACACTGAGCGAGCAGAACAGTAAGCTGGAAGAGCAGGTGACGGAACAGGCGGAAGAGATACAGATCTTAAGCGACACCGTAAGCCAGAAGGTACAGAGTGAGAGCGAATTATCAGCAACTCTGGAAAAGCAGAGCCTTCCTACGGAATTCCCTCTGACGGGTTCTGCATCCATGGAGGAAGTAAGTGAGGGCGATCCCATGTGCATATTCCATGCATCGGTGGGAACTACGGTTGTGGCGGCGGCCAGCGGTACGGTCATTGCCATAAATGATGACGAGATCTACGGACACAGCGTGTGGGTGGATCATGGCAACGGTTATGTCACCATCTATCGGAATAAAGGAGATACCACAGTGAATGTGGAGGATTCCGTAGTACAGGGAACTACCTTGTTTGTCATCGGCGAAGATAACGCGGATCTGGGATACCAGATGCAGAAAGACGGAAGCTATATTAATCCTATGGATATGCTGGCAATCAGTGGTTGATTGCAGAAAGGTTTGGAAGATACATGTTAGGAAAAAAGAATGCAGATACAAAAATGAGCACACTGATCGGTGCCGGAGCGGAGTTGACCGGAGATTTTACATTGGACGGTTCCGCAAGAATTGACGGTAAGATTGGTGGTAACGTGACGGTGACAGGCAACCTGATCCTGGGAGCCGGAAGCATAGTCACAGGAGATGTACAGGCTGCATCTGTTCTGATCGGCGGGGAAGTGACCGGAAATATCACTGCACCGGAGAAAGCGGAACTGACAGCTTCGGCCAAAGTGCTGGGGGACATTGCCACAAAGGTGATCGTTATTGATGAACATGCCGTATTCCAGGGAAAAATCGATATGAACCAGACAGTTCCTGACAGAAAAGGTAAAGCCAGAACGGCCAAAGCGGTCCGGGCAGGACGCAAGAGTGCCAAGGCAGCCATCGCAGAAGCTCTGAAGGAAGTGGAAGAGGAAGAAAAGAGAGAAAATCAGAAGACTTCACAGACAGCAGAGACGGTGGAGAAGACAGAAACTCCAGCTGCGGAAACAACAGCAGCCAATACAAGCGAAGCATAAGAAGAATAAAAGATAAAATAAAAACAGGAGCGCCGTTTTTGAGTGCTCCTGTTTTTATTCATTAAGTTAAGAATTCTGTTCCGTTTCCTTTTTCTCCATACGTCCAAAGACCAGCTCGTAACCGTCGTTGCCGTAATTCAGAGAACGGTTTACGCGGCTGATGGTGGCGGTGGAAGCTCCGGTCTTCTCGGCAATCTCCAGATATGTCTTGCCGTCCTTCAGCATGGCAGCCACTTCGAACCGTTGGGACAGAGACAACAGTTCGTTGACAGTACACAGATCTTCGAAGAAACTGTAGCATTCCTCACGGGACTGCAGACACAACACCGCATCAAAAAGGGAATCTACAGCGTCCGTTTTGATTTTTTTATTCATTAGCGACACACCTTTCCATAGTTGTAATCAATACAACGCAACTATTAGTATTTTAACATACTAAAGTTGTAAAGTAAAGGAGTGAAACAAAATAGTTATAAAATCTTCATAAATTCAGAGAACAGAGGAAATGTGCAACTGTTGACATGTAGTTTTGAATACTATATAATGAATGCAAAAGAAAACAAGCGCTCGCAGAGCGAGCATTTGTTTTCTTGCATGCATTAACGAGAGAACCGTCTGCGAAGCAGACAGTGGAGTGCGAAGCACGGGTTCTCGAGCTAATATTTTTGGAAACTACCTCATGGAAAGGACAGCAGGAACATTATGGCAGCAACAACAGAAGAATTACTTCAGATGATCTTACAGAGTCTGGAGAAAGTAGAATATATCAAGTCGGAAGACATTCCGAATATTGATCTGTATATGGATCAGGTACTGACCTTTATGGATCGTAAGCTGCGTTCCGCAGTGCGGCCCCAGACCGAAGACCGCATCCTGACCAAGACCATGATCAATAATTATGCGAAGAATGATCTGCTGCCGCCGCCGGTGAAGAAGAAATATTCCAAAGAGCATGTGCTGCTTCTTATTTTTATCTACTATTATAAAGGGATCATTCCCATGAATGAGATCCAGACGCTGCTTAAGCCCCTTACTGACCGCTATTTTCAGAACGGACAGGTCTTTGACCTGGAGAGCGTCTACAAGGAAGTGGTGGTGCTGGAGAAGGAACAGCTGGAGGATCTGAAAAAGGATGTTGTGGAGAAATTCCGCAGAGCAGAGGATTCCTTTACCGAAGTGACCGGAGAAGAGCAGGAGTTTTTACAGAAATTTGCCCTGATCTGCCTGTTGAGCTTTGATGTCTATATGAAGAAGATGATTGTGGAACAGCTGGTAGCGGATCTGGCAGATACGATGAAAGCACAGGAACCGGAGAAGGAAGCTCATAAGAAAAAGAATTAGACCGTTTTGGAAAGTAAAAGGACAATAGAATGAAAGCAATCATGGATCTTCATACGCATACTCTGGCAGCAGGGCATGCGTATAGTACCTTATTGGAGAATATAGATGCTGCATTGGCAATGGGCTTACAGTACCTGGGAATGAGTGAGCACGGACCGACTTCCCCGGGAGGCCCGCATAATTTCTTTTTCAGTAATTATAAAGTGATTCCCAGAATATATGACAGAGAAGAGAACACCGGCCGGGTAATACCGAAGCCAGATGGAAGTCTGCGCCTGCTATGCGGCGTAGAAGCAAATATCTGCAGTACAAACGGTGAACTGGATCTGGAAGAGCGCTATCTGCAGAAAATGGATTATGCCCTTGCCAGCATTCATCCCTTTGCCTTTACTGCGGGAAGCCGCAAGGAGAATACACTGGCATCTGTCAGAGCTTTTCAGAATCCTTATGTGAAAATACTTGGGCATCCCGATGACGGTAGATTTCCGTTGGATTATGACGAACTGGTGCGAGAGGCCAGACAGGCACAGGCGGTGTTGGAAGTGAACAATTCATCCCTGAATCCCCAGTCGGCCAGACAAGGAGGCAGAGAAAATATTACAGAGCTGTTAAAGACTTGCATGAAGTATGATCAGCCTGTTATAATGGGAACGGACAGCCATATGTGCTTTGCCATCGGAGCATTTGATGATGCAGAGCAGCTGATGCGGGAACTGGAATTTCCGAAGGAACTGGTGTTGAACTATGATCCGGAGAACATCCGTAAGCTGATCAACATAACATTATAGCTGATTCCACCCGGCAAGACCGGACAAGAATTCCAGCCACAGACGGCAGGCCCCGTAAGAGGGCAGATAGGAGAACAAATGAAAGACGCAAATTGTGGATATTGTATGAGAGGAGAACTGTTAGACAAGTTCGGTATTTTTATCTGTGATCTGAAGGTAAGCAGCCTGATCCTGTTCAAGGAGCAGAGCCATCCCGGCAGATGTATCGTGGCATATAAGGACCATGTCAGCGAGATCGTGGACATCAGCGAGGAAGAGAGAAGATTATTCTTCGAGGATGTGGCTCATGCAGCCAAAGCTATTCATGCAGCATTCCATCCCGATAAATTAAACTACGGCGCTTACGGTGACACCGGCTGCCATCTGCATATGCACCTGTGCCCGAAGTACAAGGACGGCTTCGAGTGGGGCGGAACCTTCGAGATGAACCCCGGCAAGACTCTGCTGACCGATGCGGAGTATCAGGAGATGATCGATAAGATCAAGGCAAATCTGTAATTATATGGAACGTTTTCCCTGAGGTTACATAGAATAAATATGTAATCGCAGGGAGGATGAATGATTATGAAAAGAAGGAAAGTAACGGTAGCAGTATTGTCTGTAGTGCTTGCAGCGGCTGCACTTACGGGCTGCGGCAGCGCACAGCAGACGAACGGACCAAAGAAGACCAGAGTGGTGCTCAATGAGGTAGCCCACTCTCTTTTTTATGCACCGATGTATGTGGCAATCGAAGAAGGATATTTTGAAGATGCCGGGATCGATCTGGAGCTGGTGACGGGATTTGGCGCGGATAAGACCATGACGGCAGTACTGACCGGTGAGGCGGACATCGGCTTTATGGGCAGCGAGAGCACCATATACACTTATGCCGGAGGAACGGAAGACTATGTGGTGAACTTTGCCCAACTGACCCAGCGGGCGGGAAATTTCCTGGTGGCCAGAGAACCCATCGATGATTTTTCCTGGGATATGCTGAAGGGGTCCAAGGTTCTGGGTGGCAGAGCCGGTGGAATGCCGGAGATGGTGTTTGAATATATTCTGGAGAAAAATAATATGGATCCGACAACGGATCTGTCCATCGACCAGAGCATTGACTTTGGATCCACGGCAGCAGCTTTTTCCGGTGGACAGGGAGATTTTACCATTGAGTTCGAGCCTCATGCCACATTGTTGGAACAAAAGGGTGACGGTTATGTGGTGGCCTCTCTGGGGGAGGAGTCCGGTTATGTTCCTTATACCTCTTTTTCAGCAAAGAAGAGTTACCTGGAAAAGAATCCGGAGATTATCCAGGCATTTACCGATGCTCTGCAAAAGGGTATGGATTATGTACAGGAGCATAGTGCGGAGGAAATTGCCAAGTGTATTGCACCCCAGTTTGCCGAGACCGAAAGTGACACATTGACAGCTATTGTTGCCAGATATCAGGAACAGGATACCTGGAAAGAGGATCTGATCTTCCATAAAGATGCCTTTGACCTGTTGCAGAATATTCTGGAGGATTCGGATGTACTGAAAGAGAGAGTACCTTACGAGGCACTGGTAACTACGGAATTCGCAGAGAAAGCAACGGCAAGATAAGCAGAATAAAATAGGATAAAAAGGGGGAGGATCAGACGTCCTCCTCCTTGATGTGTATATTTTTGATGGCCCATAATTTCAAAGCTTTGGCATTGGTACTGATCTTCTCCAGGGAATCCAGAATATCCTGGAAGGCCGGGCGCTCATCTTCGGAGATGATGCCGTCCTCGGAGATGGCAATCAGGGAAGCCCGCAGGGTGTCGATATCTTTTAAGGAACCCAGTACCTTCAATGCCAGCCGGTCAAAGTCCACAATGTCGACTTCCGATACACTGCTGCGGCCCAGAGGACATTCCCTGGCACAGAAGGAATTGCAAAGCTCCGGTGTATTGTAGGCCTTGGCCATGGCCTTGACTTCCTCGGGATAGGGAACAATGGTGTCCAGTTCGATCCTGGCCAGTCTGGTACGGTCGATGTCCACCAGTTCGGCGGCTTTTTCCCGGCTGCTGAAGTCCGCATTCGTCTCAGCGGCTTCGCAACGTGCGAGATAGTACATATTATCAGCGGCTTTTGTAGCTTTTTTACCCATTTTTCTTTCAACCCTTTTATATTATAGTTTAATCAAACATCTCTAGTATCACAGTTTAGTAGAAAAACGGCACATTGTAAAGGAAAAATGACGATATTTTACGAAAAGCAGTTGAGGGAATGTGTAAAATTTGCTAAAATATAAGAGATGTGAAAAAGAACAGATTTTTCATATAAAAACGGAGGTGCGGTAATGGGTTTAATCAGAGCAGCGAAAGATGCAGTCAGCAGCATGATGGCTGACCAGTGGAGAGAGTATTTCTATTGTGATTCCCTTTCCAATGATGTGCTGGTAGTAAAAGGACAGCAGCGTGTAACCAATGGACGTAACAGTAACACCAAGGGTGTGGAGAACATTATCTCCAACGGCTCTATCGTGGCAGTCAACGAAGGACAGTGTATGATCATCGTGGATCAGGGCGGAATTGTAGAGTTCTGTGCCGATGCAGGTGAATTCGTATATGATTCTTCCACCGAGCCCAGCCTGTTCTACGGAAATCTTGGTGAGAGCGTTAAGAATACATTTTCCAATATCGGGAAGCGTTTTACCTTCGGAGGTAATGCGGCAAAGGATCAGAGAATCTACTTTTTTAATATTAAGGAGATCATGAACAATCTCTTTGGTACTGCAAGCCCCATTCCTTTCCGTGTGATCGATCAGAATATCGGACTGGATCTGGATACTTCTTTACGTTGTAACGGTGAATATTCCTTCCATCTGGTAGATCCTCTGTTATTCTACAAGAATGTATGTGGTAACGTAACAGAGTCCTACACCAGAAGTGAACTGGTAGCGAAGATGAAGGCAGAGCTGTTGACTGCATTGCAGCCCGCACTGGCCAAGATCTCCGCAAAAGGCGTCCGTCCCAGTGAGATTCCCGCACACACTGAGGAACTGACGGAGGCTTTAAAAGATGAACTTTCCGATCTGTGGACCAAGCTTCGCGGTATCGAGATCGTTACTATCAATATCAACTCTGCAAAGATTCCCGATGAGGATGCGAAGACTATTGCTGATCTGCAGAGAACCGCAGTACTGCGCAATACCGGAATGGCTGCAGCTACCATGACTGCTGCACAGGCCGAAGCTATGAAGATGGCAGCATCTAATACTTCTACAGGACCTATGATGGCATTTGCCGGTATGAACATGGCGAATATGGTAGGTGGTATTAATGCCGGCCAACTGTACCAGATGGATGCACAGCAGAATGGTATGGGTATGCAGCAGGCACAGGCAGCACCTGTGCAGGGGCAGGCTCCTAAGATGCAGGCACCGGTACTAGGCTGGACCTGTAGCTGCGGTGCTACGGATAACCGGGGCAAATTCTGTTCCGAGTGTGGCGCACCCAAGCCCTCCGATGCAGGTTGGACCTGCAGCTGTGGTGCAGTAAACCAGGGCAAGTTCTGTTCCGAATGCGGAGCAAAGAAGCCGGACGGCGCACCGATCTATAAATGCGACAAGTGTGGCTGGGAGCCGGAAGATCCTGCACATCCTCCCAAGTTCTGCCCGGAGTGCGGTGATCCTTTTGACGAGAACGACAGAGTATAATACATACTCAGCAGAATATTTCTACAAAACAGCAGTACAGCGGATGCCTTTAGGCGTCTGCTGTACTTTGCTGTAACAGTTCAGCCAGGAACATATCGAGGGCAGAAATCATGCCTGCATGATTTTGCAAACGAATATGTTCCTGGGCCGAGCGCCACTTCATGAGCAAAGATAGTCACGAAGTGACGGAGAGTACGACAGTGCGGCTTTGCGAATGGCGTGCTGAACTGTTAACAGTTCAGCTATGTGGTGCAACTTTGGCACCTGCGTTCCTGAACTTATGCTATACAAACATTACAACAGAATGAAAAACAGAGAGAAACATAAATGAGCGGAAATCTGATTGCAATTATCGTCATATTGGTATTACTTCTGGTGCTTGCAGGAATCATTTATTATGCTTATTGCAACATCAGGAAAAAACTGCGGGATACCTCCCGGATGTTATTCGGAACGGACTCCATGATCGAGGGAATGAAACAGAGAGAAAAGGAAGTGGAAATGACACCGAAGTCGGTCTCTTCCGCAACCAACCTGTACATGCCGTCCATTATGCGGGATTTCCCGGAATTTCATTATGATGAGATGAAGAGCAGAGCGGAGAATGTGCTGACCTCCTATCTGCAGAGTATTACGAAACAGAATCCGGCCCTGTTGTCGGAGGGAACCAGAGAATTGAAAGAACAGCTCAGACTGCGGCTGGAAATGCTACAGAACCAGTCCCAGAAGGAGAGCTTTGAAAATATCCATATTCACAGAACGGAGATCCACCAGTACCGGAAGCAGAGGGGAAGACAGAGTATTGTCCTGCAGACGGCAGTGGAGTATTTTCATGCATTAAAAGAGAACGGAAAAGTAATAAGAGGCAGTGAAGAGCATAAAGAACAGGCCAAGTATAACGTGGAACTGGTCTATATCCAGGATCAGGATATGATCGAGAATCAGGAGGATGCCGGTCTGGGACTGAACTGTCCGAACTGTGGAGCACCGCTTCCGGGACTGGGAGCCAAGAAATGTATTTACTGTGACACGCCGATCGTGGAATACAATCTCCGTGTCTGGAATTTCAGCCGGGTGGAAGAGGTATAGAGAAAGCAAAAGAGGGTCTGCATGGAAGAAAAATGTATGGGATTGAAAAACGAGGTTGCATTGCAGGAAAAACAGACAGGGGATGTGGACAGACAGCTGGATGAGACCACCAGAGAACTGCATCGGGAGCGGGAAAAGCTGATGGCTGTGATCCGTATGTCCGGAGATCTGATTTTCGAATATGATATTGTAAATGACAAGATGTATTATGCCGGTCCGGGAGAGGGAATTCTGTATTCCCGGCAGATCACGGAGGGGTATACAGATCAGCTGCTCAAAGAAGCCGGGAACCGGACAGAAACGGTAGAACAACAGCTGGCAGAAGCACTGCGCAGTGGCAAGCCGGATATTTATATCGAACTCTGCAAGACTGATGCAGAGGGGAAACCCAGGTGGGTGAAGGTCATCGGACAGACTTTTTATGATGAAAAGGGAGAACCGGAGCGGGTTCTGGGAAAGGTCTGTGACATTGATGACCAGAAGAAAAAAGAGTGGGAACTGCGGGAAAAATCTCAGAAAGATTCCCTGACCGGATTGCTGAACAATTCTACCATCAAACAACAGATCGGTGCCAGGCTACAGAGCCTGAAACGCGGGCAGACTGGGTATCTGGTCGTACAGGATGTGGACAGCTTTAAGAAGATCAACGACACCAACGGCCATCTGTTTGGGGATGCGGTATTGTGTTCCTTTGCGGATGAACTCAGTAATATTTTCCCCGAGGCGTTAAAAGGCCGGATCGGTGGGGATGAATTTGTCTTCTATGTGGAGGACATGGACAGAGAACAGCTGGAGGAGAAATTAAAACAGCTGAACCGCTGCATGTCTGACCGTTATGATGATGACAAGACAGGGCTGCACATTTCCTGTAGCCTGGGCGCGGCGGTGACAGACGGCACGGTGACGGATTACAATCTGTTGTTCCAGTGGGCAGATGCAGCCCTGTATCAGGTAAAGAGCAAAGGAAAGGGTGCTTATTACCTGCTGGATGTCAAGGAAGGTGTGGCATTGCCCGGCAAGAGTTATCTGGACAGTGAAGAGAACAAGGAGGACGAGATTGCCCATAAAGAGGCACAGTTTGAGAGTGCGGAAGATTTGGTATTATTTTGCATGGATCTGTTGGAAAATGTGCCGAATCTGACCAGTGCGCTAAAGGTGATCTGTGAGCGGACCTGTAGCTTTTTTGGAATTGATGACATGATCTGTGTGGAAGTCAACGAGGCTGGACCAACAATCCGTTATCAATGGAATCGTGAAGAGAAGAAAGATTTTGCCAGAAGAATCCTGAATCCCGGCGTGTTCGAATGGGACAGGATCCGGAAAAAGGCCGATGAATCCGGTGCTGTGATCTACCGGCAGTCAGAGACTCCGGATGTCTACAAGGAAGAGGCGGAGTCCGTGATGATTGTAATGTCTACGGCCGCTAAGGGATTAAAGGCCAGCGTTATTTTCTCAAATCGCCACACTGACAGAAGCTGGCAGGAGGAGAAAAATGCACTGTGCAGAATTTCTCACCAGATTTTTAACCGACTGCGCACGCTGAAGAATGCGGAGAAGGATCAGCGTGAGCTGAACCGGAAACTGAATTATGATGCTCTGACCGGACTGCCGATATATAACAAGTTTGTGGATAAGCTGGAGGCCTATATGGCTGCCCACGGGAAATCAGGATTGTTTTTTGTGTCATCTGATTTTTCAAATTTCCAGTATGTGAACGAAATGTACGGTTATGAAGTGGGAGATAGGATCCTGCATGATTTTGCGATAGCCTTGCAGGAAAAGTGCCAGAACGGCGTACTGTTCTGTCGTGTAACTTCGGATCATTTCGTGGGAGTGCTGAAGGAAGATACGGTGGAGAAGGCCAGAGACAAATATCTGGAATTCACCAATACTTTTGTGCAGAAGACTAACAGCCGCTACGACCAGTGCAATCTGGTCATTGCCACGGGAATGTATGAAATCCTGGAGAATGACTGGTCGGTGTCTTCCATGATGGATAATGCCAATGAGGCCAGAAAACAGTGCAAGACCCAGAAGGTAGACAGTGCGGTGGAAATCTATACAGAGAAGATCCGTAAGAATCTGGAGAATACCAGAGAGATCGTATCTGGTATGGTAGCTGCATATAATAATAAGGAATTTCGGGCATATCTGCAGCCGAAAGTTTCTTTGCACACCGGAAAAGTAGTGGGTGCTGAAGCACTGGTCAGATGGATCCGGGCTGACGGTTCTATGGTAATGCCGAGGAGATTTATTGATGTCTTTGAGAGAAACGGATTTGTGACCAAGGTGGATTTTGCCATTCTGGATCAGGTACTGGAATATTTGCAGGATGCTTTGGCGCAGAGAGAAGAAGTGGTGCCGATCTCGGTGAACTTTTCCAGAAGGCATAATGAATATACAGACTTCGTACCGAATATTTTAAAACGCCTGAAAGACTACAAAGTACCCAGTGAACTTTTGGAAGTGGAAGTGACGGAATCTGTTTTCATGTCGGATCTAAATAAACTGACCAACAATCTGGAGACTCTCCGGGATAAAGGGGTAGAGATTTCAGTAGATGATTTCGGCAGCGGTTATTCATCCCTGAATCTGTTGTCCAAGGTAGCGGTGGATACGGTGAAGCTGGACAAGCAGTTCCTGGATGACACCATGAACAGCGAACGGGAAGAAACGGCATTGACAATTATCAAATATCTGACTAAAATGTTGAAGCATCTCGGCTTCAAGGTATTGGCAGAGGGGGTGGAGACGAAGGAACAGTTAGACATGCTGCGTCTGGCGGACTGTGACATCGTACAGGGCTATTTTTATGCAAAGCCTATGCCAATCGATGATTTCCGAAAGTTTTTGCAGGAATTTAATGAAAGGGATAATGCGTAATTCATGAGTATTTATGATACCTTAAATAAAGAACAAAAAGAAGCGGTGCTTCATACGGAAGGACCGCTCCTTCTGTTGGCGGGCGCAGGAAGCGGCAAGACCCGTGTCCTGACCCACAGAGTGGCTTATCTGATCGATGAGATGGGAGTAAATCCATGGAACATTCTGGCCATCACTTTTACCAACAAAGCAGCCCAGGAGATGCGGGAGCGTGTGGATCAGATCGCAGGTTTCGGTGCGGATCAGGTATGGGTAGCGACATTCCATGCCACTTGCATGAGGATCCTCAGAAGACATATTGACCGGTTGGGCTATGATTCGAATTTTACCATTTATGATACGGATGACCAGAAATCTGTGATAAAGCAGGTCTGCAAGCGCCTGAACATCGACACGAAGATGTACAAAGAGCGGACGCTGTTATCGGAAATTTCCTCCGCCAAGGACGAGCTGGTGGATGTGCGGGAATTTGAAGTAAAATCCGTGGGAGATTACAAGAAATCCGTGATCGCCAAGGTCTACAGAGAGTATCAGGAGACCTTGAAAAAGAGTAATGCACTGGATTTTGATGATATTATTGTAAAGACTGTGGAACTGTTCAAAAGCTGCCCGGAAGTACTTTATAATTATCAGGAACGTTTCAAATATATCATGGTGGATGAGTACCAGGATACCAATACAGCGCAGTTCGAACTGATCCGTCTGTTGGCGGACGGTTATCGCAATCTGTGTGTGGTAGGTGATGATGACCAGTCCATCTACAAATTCCGCGGTGCCAATATCCGTAATATTCTGGACTACGAGAAGGTATATCCCGATGCAAAGGTGATTAAGCTGGAACAGAACTACCGATCCACCCAGAACATCCTGGATGCGGCCAACGCGGTGATCCGTAATAACAGAGGCCGTAAGGAAAAAGCCCTCTGGACGGAAAAAGGAGCAGGCAGTCGGGTACATTTCAGGCAGTTTGACAATGCCTATGAAGAGGCGGAATACATTGCGGACGATATTGCCGACAAGGTGAAAAATGACGGCATTGCCTATGCGGACTGTGCGGTGCTGTACCGTACCAATGCCCAGTCGCGACTTCTGGAAGAACGTATGGTAGTGGAGGGCATTCCTTATCATGTGGTAGGTGGAGTGAACTTCTATGCCAGACAGGAGATCCGCGATATTCTGGCATATCTGAAAACTATTGATAACGGCAGGGATGAAGTGGCTCTGCGCAGAATTATTAATGTGCCGAAAAGAAGCATCGGTGCGGCATCTTTGGAAAAGGTAGCAGACTATGCACAGATGAAGGATATTACTTTATTTGATGCATTGTGTGAAGCAGATCAGATCAAGGGACTGGGAAGAGCGGAGACCAAGATCCGTGGATTTGTGAATCTGATCGAGGTACTTCGCAGCGGATTGTCTTCGTATACATTGCCGGATCTGATCAAATCTCTGCTGGAACGGATCGATTATGCAGAATATCTGCGGGATCAGGATGAGGAATCCGCTGAGGATCGTCTGGGGAACGTAGATGAATTGATCACCAAGGCGGCTACATATGAGGAGACTCACGACGAGCCTTCTCTGTCGGAATTTCTGGAAGAAATCATGCTGGTGGCAGACATTGACAATGTGGAGAACGGTGACAACCGGGTGCTGCTCATGACGCTGCACAGTGCCAAAGGCCTGGAATTCCCGGTGGTGTATCTCGCCGGCATGGAAGATGGATTATTCCCCAGCTTTATGACCATTGCTTCCGATGACCCGTTGGAGATCGAGGAAGAGAGAAGACTGGCTTATGTGGGAATCACCAGAGCCAAGGAGGATCTGACGCTGACCTGTGCAAAGAGCAGAATGCTGCGTGGGGAGACCCAGTACAATCCGGTGAGCCGTTTTGTGAGGGAGATTCCGAAGGAATTATTGGATAATACCCTGCCGCCCAGCAGAAGATACCGGGACGATGATCTGGAAGATTTTCAGGCGAGAAGAGCCAATGAAGCAGCTCTTCGTGCCATGGGACTGGAGGCAATTGCATCTCCCCAGTCTGGATCCGGCTCGGACAGTGGTTTTGGCGGCTTCGGTAATACCGGCTTTGATCCAAGACCCAAGGCGACCTTAAAACCCCGTGTTACGGCAAAGGCGGATAAACCTTATATTTCCAAGGGCATCAGCGGACTGAACCAGCTGGCCGGACTGCAGAAGGGCACGGAGTTCAAGGCACCGGAGAAACTGGACTACGAGGTAGGTGACAGAGTGCGCCATATCAAATACGGCGAGGGCACGGTACTAAATATCGTGAGAGAACCCAGAGACTATAAGGTGACCGTGGAATTCGACCAGGCAGGGCAGAAGATTATGTATGCGTCTTTTGCAAAACTAAAGCAGTTGTAAGAAATTATAAGAATATAAGAATAAGAAATGTATTTCCTCAAATATGGTTTTTCTATAGTATTTTTGATGAAAATATGGTATCATATAAAGGAATGAAAACAAAATGCTTTGCATCCATAAATACGAATAGATGCAGGAAAGGCAGGTAAATAATATGAACAGAATTGAAAATCTGGTAGATCTTGACAAATTAAATGAGCTGAAAGTCAGCGAACTGAAGAAGCTTAACAAGCTGTTGGGTAAGGAAGTGGAAGAGAAGAAGGAGCGCAATGTCCTGGTATGGGTACTGGCGATCATTGGCGCTGTAGCAGCTGTTGCAGCTGTAGCTTATGCCGTATATCGTTTCTTCTTTGCACAGGATTATCTGGAAGACTTCGAGGATGATTTCGAAGATGAAGCAGATGACGTGGAAGAGGATGACGACGACTTCTTCGAGGATGAAGGAGAGAACTAACCCATGAAAAAAGGACAGGTATATGAAGGATCTGTTGTAAGGGTCGATTTTCCCAACAAAGGGATCGTCTGTGTGGGAGAAGAGACTGCTGTAGTCAAGAACAGCCTGCCCGGACAGAAAGTCAAGTTCTCAGTGAATAAAGTACGCAAAGGGAAGGCGGAAGGAAGGCTTTTAGAGGTGACAGAGAAGTCACCTCTGGAAACCGGACGGACGTGTTCCCTTTTTGGGTTATGCGGCGGATGTACCTATCTGTCTCTTCCCTATGAAGAACAGCTGAAAGTCAAGGAGGAACAGGTAAAACGCCTGCTGGACAGTGTGTTAAACAAGCAGGAGGAAGCCTGGGCTTTTGAGGGCATCAAGGGCAGCCCGAAGGCTTATGAATACCGTAATAAGATGGAATTTTCCTTCGGAGACGAGTACAAGGACGGACCGCTGGCGCTGGGCATGCATAAGAGAGGCAGCTTCTACGATATAGTGACCGTAGCGGACTGTGAGATCGTGGATGCGGATTACCGCCTGATCTTACAGACAGTGAGAGATTACTTTGCCCGGGAGAAGGTAAGCTTTTTCCACAGAATGAGCCATGAGGGGTACTTACGTCACCTGCTGGTACGTAAGGCATCCCGCACCGGAGAGATTCTGGTGGCACTGGTGACGACCTCCCAGGATCCCTGGCAGGGAGAGACGGCGGTGGAAGGAAGCTTGGATGTGGATGCGCTGATCACAGGATTTAAGGATCTGCTGCTTTCCCTGGAACAGGATAGGAAGCTAGCCGGAAAATTCGCAGGAATCTTACATATTACCAATGATTCCATTGCAGATGTGGTGCAGAGTGATCGTACGGAGCTGTTATACGGACAGGAGTATTTTTATGAGGAACTGCTGGGGTTGAAATTCAAGATCTCCACATTCTCCTTTTTCCAGACCAACTCTTACAGTGCGGAGGTACTGTACCAGACGGCAAGAGATTATGTGGGCGACCTGGGCGGCAGTGACAAGACTGTGTTCGACCTCTACAGCGGCACCGGTACCATCGCACAGCTCATGGCACCGGCGGCCGGAAAGGTTATCGGCGTGGAAATCGTGGAGGAAGCCGTAGAGGCAGCAAAGAAAAACGCCGCTGCCAACGGACTGGATAACTGCGAATTCATCGCCGGAGATGTACTGAAGGTTCTGGACGAAGTGGAAGAGAAGCCGGATATGATCATCCTGGATCCCCCCAGAGACGGCATCCACCCCAAGGCACTGCCGAAGATCATTGCCACTATTAGGTGTAAAACAATCATTTACATTTCGTGCAAACCGACCAGCTTGGTAAGAGACTTGGAAGTTTTTCTGGCCGGCGGGTATGTGGTAGAGAAAGCCTGCGCAGTGGACCAGTTTCCCTGGACTGCGAACGTAGAAACTATCTGCAGGCTGGTATTAAAGGAGGATCAGCAGAAAGACCAGTAAATCGTGACATCTGCATTGAGAACCACAACTTTATCAATCAGGGTATGGATGATACGGTGAACTTCATCCATATCTCCATTATCGAGGACGGACTGGAGACTCTGAATAGATTTCCAGGCCGTTTCTCTGAGATCTGCGGGTGTGACCTCATTGATCGTTGCAAGATTGCCTTCCAGGAAGTTCTTCTCCTGGTTCAGATCTCCGAGCCGGGCACTGATATTGTCCAGATCGATCAGGCCGGTCTGATACAGTTTCACTAAACGGTCAAGCTGACGGTTCACCTCAGCAAGTCTTTCCTCATAGATTTCTTTATCCTCTGATTTTGAGGATTCATCCGGTTGATCACAGAGCATATCGAATCCGGGACGATCCAAAGACAATTTCAAAATCTCATTAATGACCATTTCATCCAGCTGATGTACCGTAAAGGGATGAAGGCGGTTGGTACAGTGATCGGACTTAATCATGGCAGGGGACGTTTTAGCAACGGAATGGCAGATATACTTTTTCTTATTCTGTGATACTCTCCGAGCGTACATGCGGGCGCCACAGTCTCCGCAGAACAGCAGACCGGTCAGAAGGTTATCGGCATAGGCACCACCGGAAATCTGATAGGCATAAGTACGTTTTTGCTGCTCTTTATTGTGTTTTAACATAGCGGCAACCATATACCAGTCAGTTTCAGAGACAAGCGGCTCATGAATTCCGGGATAAAGTTCGTTACCAACCTTTACTTTACCCATATAAATGGGATTGCTTAAAATGCGTCGTATTGCCGTATTGCGCGACCAGTCATACAAACTGCAACCGTAGGTAGATGCCATATGTGCAGCAATGGAACTAGAACTGGAACCGCCGAGGGACAGACGGTATACTTCCTGCACCAGTTTGGAAGTGTAAGGATCCACGACAAGATCGTTCGATAGCAACGTACCATCGGGAGCATACTGGAACTTATATCCAAGAGGACACCGGGATCCGTGGAAATGTCCCTCTCGGATCCGGGCTTGCCGCCCCATCATGGTTCGGATTTTAATGTTCTCTCGCTCCATCTGTGCGAATGCGGCCAGGATACCTACGATGCAACGACCAAAAGGGGTGGAAGTATCGAAGGACTCCATGAGAGAGATAAAGTTACAATCGTTCGCAAGGAATACGTCCTCCAACAGGATCAGAGTGTCCTTCTGAGAGCGGGAGAGACGGTCCAGTTTCCAAACAATCACCTTTTTGCATCGACCATGCTCCACGTCGTACATCACTTTCTTGATGGCGGGACGATCCAGGGAAGCTCCGGAAAAGCCGGGATCCACATGGACAGCATTGATTGTATAATTATAGGCAGCACAATAGCTCCGGAGACGTTCCTCTTGCTCTGCCACGGAGTAACCTTCCTCCGCCTGCTCAGAAGTGCTGACACGGATATACAGATCTACAACATTGTTAATGTCAATAGATGCCATAATAACCTCCAATCATTTATTTCAATCCACGCTCCAACGAGGGGAGCAACAACAGTTGCACCGGTGCAACCAGATATTACCACAGCAGACAGCACATAGCGTCTGATACAATAGACGGGCACCCTCCCCCGGCAGGGAGCGAGGGGGCGATCATACGACAAAGATATACATATCTATTGAGGATCCGGATGTATATGCCATATGCTATAAATTTAGTTACACAATGTACGTAAATATAGATTTCCGAGGGAGTACCAGAGTGATACTGTTGATCTTTTAATCATGACACCTGCCGGGATGGGTGTATGCCAATAAAATGATTATACCGTTATGTATAATCACGAATTTGAGTAAGTTCTCGCATACGAGTCACAGCAGTATTTTTACCAAAATCATTTAATAAATGATAGCAGTTAATAATGCTAGAAAGCCTTCCATCTTTGTGTAAAGACATTTCATCGGATTTACACATAAGCCAGTCCGAGTTTACATTAAGGGCATCGGCAATGGAACGCAGAACTGGAATTTTAGGTCTCGTAATGGAACCGTTTTCGTATCGTTGTATAGTAGATTTAGCAACTCCTACTTTATATGCAACATCATCAAGCGTCATGGAACCACGAGCTTTTTTTATGCGTCTCCCAACTTCTACAACATCTATTTGTGAAAAAATTACATCAGCAGACACATTATCTTCTAATTCGTGCAAACCAGTAAGATCTTGCGGAGAAGTACGCAATGCTTTAGCAAATTCACAAATCTTGGATTCGGTTAAATCAACTTCTCCTTTTTCAATTTTGGCAATAGCGGCCCCATCTGAATAGCCGGTTAATTCTGCGAGAAGATCCTGTGACATTTTGAGTTTTAAGCGGCGAAATCTAATATTTTTATATAAAGTGCGCATTTCATTATCCTTTCGGGTGGTATTAAACTTGATATTCAATAAAATAGATAAATCAACTGATGGTCTTCCGATGCTTCTTCCGGGATTCTTCGATCGCATTTACTTGCCGAATGGCATCTGCGTGTACCTGATAGGCATCGGGCTGTTGCACATAAGAAGGAACTTGAGCAAGTTCTTCCATACGTTCGACAGCTTTGGCACGACCGGTGCTGTTTAATCGGTAATAAAAATCTATGATTTTTGAAAGAGAATCATCTTGCGTCACGGATTCTTTGCACTGCATAGATACATTTAATCCCATAAGCCATAAAGGATTTACATTTAAAACCTCAGCCATTTTTTCAGCATTTTTTTCAGAAGGAATAAGATTGCCTTTTGAATAATGATCCAAAGCGGATTTACTGATTCCTGTTTCATCAGAAAGATCAGAGAGAGACATGCCGGAGATATTCATTATTTTAACCAGGTTTTTAGAAGCACGTTTTTTTGTTTTAGAGGATTCCAGAGAATCATCAGGAGAAACAGAGGAATCCAATACCACATTGCCATCTAGCATATTAAATAGATCGTTAAAGTCCATATTCATGGCATCAGCAGACTGTTTAATGCACTGAATAGAGGGAGCGATTGCCTTTCCAGTCTTAGGGTGCTTGTTCTTTTCTAATAAAGAAATATAGGCTTTACTAATGCCACTTTTTTCAGAGAAGGCATCCATACTCATTTCGTGAGAAATTCTGTATTCTTTAATGATGTTGCCGAGTGTCATAAATGTTCCTCCTTAAAATTGTTTAGTATATTTTACAATGCAAACATATAATTGTCAAATATTTTAGACAAAACACTTGACAGTTAAATGTGCAATATGTTAGACTACAAATGTCAAATAAATTAAACAGAAAGGAGAAAATGAATTTTGCAATATAGAGTTAAGGAAATAAGAGAAGAGAAGGGAATATCTCAGGAAACACTGGCAAAGAAATCTGGTGTAAGTAGAGCAACGATATCAGGGTTAGAAAGCGGAAAAGTTAAAATTACATCTACCAAAACATTATCGAAGATTGCAAAGGCATTGGATAAGAAGATGAGTGAGCTTTTTTACGAACAAATTGTCTAACATGTTGGATAATTTAGCCAAGAAAGGAGGCAGGAATGGAAGACTTTAATTTAGTAACAATTAGTCATTTGCAAATGGCAGGCGAAGAGAGCGCAATTCTGAAAATACCTCAGGAAGAATATGAGGCGATTGTTGCTAAGTATGGAACCAAAAGACAGTTCCTGAAATACGATAGCAACTATTTTGACAAGGCGCAGAAAGCGGCAATGCCGGAAGAAGAACTTTCCAAATTGTATGTAAGCCATGCAAGTACGGAGGGATTCGAAGGAGGACTTGTAATATTCACACGGTTTCTCTCCATGATGCAGGAGGCCATGCTGAAACACAAGACGTTCCGCGCCGTCATTAATTACGACGCGGAAAAATTAAAAACAGGAATGTTCGTTTACACGCCTAAGGAATCCGATACGGACGGCAAGCCGGAGGAAGCTTCACAAAGTTAATGTCGGACCTTTCATCGGCAAAGAATTGGGCAACTTTGAATCCGGGCTTAAATGCAAGACCACAATAGGAAAATTTATCCAAAGCTTCCTCGGCATCGGATCTTTCATCGGGGGTTAGCTGAGAAAAATCAACTTCATAATGGATTAACCTCATAACACAATCTCCTTTCTTTCGTACTCGGCTGCGGCAACAGCCTGTATGTACAGTATAGAAAAAGGAGAGGCCGGATTCAATATGGTAAGTATTTCGATTTATCGAAACCACTGTTTTGGGAAAACGAAAAGTAAAAGGAAGAGAGGCAGCAGGAATGGAGAAAATCGACAGATTATATGCTCTCTTAGAGCGCAGTGACGTGGATGAGGACACCAAGGCGGCAATTCGATGGGCAATCTTTGAATTGGAAGGAAGGTAGAAAAATGAAAGGCAAGGAACCAATAAAACCGCATATTACTCATGTGATGGCTGACGGCAGGGTATTGGATAGCATAGAAGGCTATGTGATTCCTTGCAGCGGACACACGGCAGTAGTCTACCGGATACTGGCAGATTGTGTGAACAGACAATTAAACAGTGAAAAGAAATAACCATAGGTATCCGTGCCCTGTACGTGGTGTATATACACCACACCTTCCCCTTTTACACAATTAGCGTGTGTGTCCAGTCCTCCCCTGGCTGGGCACCACGTAGAGGGCATGGACAAGCATAATAGATCACGTTCTGTGCGTGGTGCATCTTGCTGCATCACCATATGACGGCATATCATCCACTGCTATGATGGTATGTTGCCCTCTTTCTGGTGGTACCCGGGTAGATCAGCACCGGGGCCACGCAGAGAGCGTGATCGGAAAGGGCAAAGATGAACATAGACGAACGTTATTATGTAAGAGAAGTCATGAATAACAAGGACAGCGCAGAGTTCTGGCAGTCGGCAAATGAAAGCCTGGCGCAGCGTGTATACAAACAGGTCAAGCAGGAAACCCCTGCAGCTAAACTCTATATATTTAGCGGTGTGCAGGTAATCACGATCAACCAGGCGCAGAAGGAGATGTTACTCAGATTTCTTGAGATGGAAGAGGACATATGTAGCGCAAAAATCAATGAGATACAAGAGATAAAACGGCAGATAGAGGGGGAGAGTGCGGATGTATAAAGATATAACGATATCGATTCTCGGGGCATTACTTCTGGAGCCGGTATTTAAGACAACAGAAGTAGGAGAGCAGATCGCCATAATCATGGGTTTGGCGGCTATGCTTTTTATTTTTTGCCTTTTTTGTGAGGATCAGGTCGAAAAATGGCAGGAAAAGCGCCGAAGGGCACGGAATATGGAGCAGAGGATAGCGAAGCTGAGAGGAGGCATAACCGGTGAGAGAAGAGAGAGCACAGGAAATATTGCAGATGCTGGAGCAGACACCGACGCAACCGCTTAGGATACTGATCCCGCATGAGGCTGATGAGGTGATGTACTATGTCCTTCAAAAATACCGGTCTGCACACCGGGTAGAGCTGCACAACGGCATCCACTATATCACTGTCACAGATGAAGCAGTGGCTGTCATACTGGACCGCCTGCGGCGGGAGAGAGCCGACTTCCAACGGACATTGGAAAAGTACGATGAGGACATCCGTGGTGTGGAATATCTGATCGAGAACCCGCAGAAAAGACATTACTGGTCGCAGAGCAGTTACATAGTTCCTCCGGCGTATTCGGAACAATAAAAAAGCCGGCATTTGGCGATGCCGGCCAGCACACAGAGGTGCAAATCACTATAAATAATTATACCTCTGTGAATTAGTAAAGTCAAGAAAAAAGGGGCTTTCAATAGCCTTTGAGGACTTGATTGAAATATTAAAGATAGGATCAGACAGAGGTATGAGTTACATAAAAGAAACTGACAGATATACCAATGTGATAGAGGTAAGGGAGTATCACAACTGGAAGTATGGAGCACCGGGGATGGCAAGGCAGGATAAAAAGAAACCTACCCCAGAGCAGATGGAAAAGGTCAATCAGTATAACAAGGAGAGGATCTGCCGGAAGAAGATGCGGAGATGGTTCCGAAAGAAGGATCTCTTCATCACACTGACTTATGCGGTGGATGCCAGACCGCCGGATATGAAGACAGCAAAGGAACATTTCAAGACATTTATCAAAAAGGTACGAAAGTTTTATCACAAGGCGGGGTACGAGTTGCGCTGGATCAGAAACATAGAGGTCGGCACGAAGAATGCGTGGCACATTCACATTGTCATGAACAGGATCCCGGATGCGGACCTGATCATAGCGGAGGCATGGCCACACGGAGAGGCAGATATCCGGCTTTGCTACAAAAAGGGAGAGTTCCGGGAGTTGGCCCATTATATGGTCAAGACCCCGAAGACGGAATCGCGCATTCGGGAGTCCAGTTATTCTACTTCCCGTAATCTGCCGCTTCCTCCTCCTGAAAAGGATGTCATAGAGAGATGGGAGACATGGGACAAGGTCAGGGTTCCAAAAGGCTTTTACGTGGACTGGGAATCCTATCATGAGGGAGAAAATCCTAAGACCGGACAACCTTATAGGGAATATACACTGTTCCGAATCAAGGAGAAAGAAGAAAAAGAAATAAGTCGCAGGAGGCAGCGCTGGAAGAAAACGAAGCGGAAGCGGCCACCGAACAAGGTAAGGAGGTGTTGACTTTGTTGAATATAGAAATGTTTGTGAGTACCACACTGCGAGGATCCGCGAAAGGAACCGGGAAGGTAATGTACACGCTCCGAATGAAAAAAGGAGAGGAACAGTACTACGAGAAACCTCCAGAGATCGGAAAAGCGGAGGGGACAGCCAACCGGCTGACCTTGTGGAGTATCTGCAGGGCACTGGAACGTATGCCAAGTGAGCGCATGATCCTCATTTATATGGAGAATACCTACATTGCATCCGTAATCAACCAAGGCTGGTTAGAAATATGGGAGAGAAATGACTGGAAGAACAGCAGAGGGAATGAGATTAAAGATGTGGATCTTTGGAAAGCAATACTGGAGAAAGCCAGAAAAGTAGGTCATAACATAGCTGCTGTGGCTGGAAGGCATGAGTATTCTGAGGCATTTGCCTACAATATGTCAAAAATAAACGCAGAATCTAACATTTTTGCAAAGGTAGAGTTCGAAGAGGTAACACCAGTACATGACAGGTGTTAGAGACCATTCCGGTGAAGCCACCGAGATGGTAAAATATAACAAATCGACTGAACTACCGAGGAAAATTCGGCAGTTGTGCAGAGAAAGGAGATTAAATGAAGATGTCAAAGCAGGCGAGAGCACGGGAATTTAATGCCGCCTCCCGTCAGATCATCAAGGAGAGGGATCTGTATCAGTGTATTTTTTGCCGGATGCAGTATCACATGGAGGACGTCACCTGGTATGGACAGCAGTTGCAAAGCATTATGCATTATATTCCACGGTCACGGGGTGGACTCGGGATCCCGCAGAACGGTGCACTGGGATGTCAGAGTCACCATGAGATGCTGGATAACGGCAACAAGGGGCGGCGGGCAGAAATGCTACAGCTCTTTAAACGCTACTTGCAGGATCATTATCCGGACTGGAGCGAGGATGCCCTGACATATAACAAGTGGAAATACACAGCCACGGAGCGGTGAGTGGAGCAAAGAGGCAGCAGGCATCAAAAAAGGAGAAAAATCAGAAAGGAGTGAGAGGTTTGCTGGCCAGCATGAAAGACGTCTTTACTCCAAGAAGAAAATGGAATCCGTACAGGAAAGAATGGAACGGTTGGGAACGAAGCAGAAGATTGAGACCTTCATGCAGAAGGAGAAACAGCCGTATGAATTTAAGAGAAGATATGCGCAGATCCGTGCGGATGAGTTTCGGCGGGAATGCGATAAACGAGGGTTGAACTGTCATGTGTCGGTAGGCGGATTAGATAGCATCATCCTTTACATATTCCTCAAAAAAATATGCAACATTGATGTCCCAGGAGTATCTGCATCCTATCTGGAAGATAAGAGTATTCAAAGGGTACATCGGGCAATCGGAATCATAAATGTGCCACCGCTGAAACGAGAGGACGGAACCTACTGGAGTAAGCCAAAGGTGATCCAGGAGTTCGGATTCCCGGTAATATCCAAAGAGGTGGCAGCAAAGATAGAACTGTTACAAAATCCGTCTGAGAAAAATAAGACGGTGCGACATGCCATTATTACTGGCGAGACCGGGGAGTATGGTGGATGGCAGAAAGATTCCCGAATGAAGCTTAATCATCGGTGGTTGAAACTGTTCGGTGGGTATGAGAATGAAAACGAAGGCTGTGACTTTCAGAAGCCGGATTTCTTGGTATCTTCCAAGTGCTGTTATTACCTCAAAGAAAAGAACTGCGATGACTGGGGAAAAGAGCATAACAGTGTTCCGTATTTAGGTCTGATGGCATCTGAGGGTGGCAGACGTGCCAAGAGCCTGCGGATGAACGGTTGCAACTACTTCGGGGCATCTACAATCAGATCAGCACCGTTTGCCATCTTCCACCGACAGGATATTCTGACACTGGCACTGGAGATGGACGAGCAGTGGCGGAATGGATGGAAAGAAGAATTCCATGAGCAGTTATTACGTGAGGGCAGGATTACAGAGAACTTTGTGATGCCGGATTCCTTGATTCCGGAGATCTACGGAACCATAGAGAAGAAACCGGACGGAACTCTGTATACTACAAAAGCGCAGCGTACCGGATGCTCGATGTGCGGATTCGGAATCCACATGGAAAAAAGACCACACCGGTTTGATCTGCTCTATGAGAGTAATCCGAAGGAATGGGACTATCTGATGTTCCACATGTGCAAAGATGCGGATGGAAATGATTACGGTTGGGCAAAGGTACTGGAGTACATCGGTGTTGGATGGGATCCGACAACAATCGGCGGGAATTGCAAGGGGCAGATAAGTTTACCGTTGGATCAGATGAAGTGAGGGATATATGACAGACAAGGAAAAGTTAGAACGATATGAAAAAATGAATACTGGAATTAGGCCCAAACATCACAAAGGAAATCATATTAAAGATTGGTGGACATGTGGGCAATGCGGAGCAACGGTGTCCTGCGGTGTAATATCTAATTATTGTATTAGTTGTGGGTATAGGATTAAATGGGATAGTCCCAAATGCTTGACTGGGACAGATGAAGAATAGAAGAAAGGAGCCGAACCTCCGGCCGGGGTAATGCTATAGCAGGTTCCTTTGAGAAAATGACCTACAGAGAGTTTTTAGAATCGAAAATAGAGCTGGCGCAGGACAGTGGATTTGTTGTGGATCCTGCGAAAATCAATAAAGCATTAAAACCGCATCAGCGTGACGCTGTGATCTGGGCATTGAAGGGTGGCAGAAGGGCATTATTTGAATCTTTCGGCTTGGGAAAGACCATACAGGAGATTGAATTCTGCCATCAGGCAGCGGAACACTGCGGAGGAAGAGCACTGATTGTACTGCCACTGGGAGTAAAGCAGGAGTTTACTCGGGATGCCGTGGAGATCCTTGGCTATGAGAAGCCGGAGTACTGCCGGACGATGGAAGAAGTGGAGCACAGAACCAGTCAGATCGTGCTGACCAATTATGAGCGTGTCCGGGATGGAGACATCCGGCCGGAATACTTCGCGGCCACATCCTTGGATGAAGCCAGCGTTTTACGGAGTTTTGGCAGCAAGACCTATCAGACGTTTTTGGATAAATTCAAGAACGTACCGTATAAGCTGGTAGCCACGGCCACCCCGTCACCGAACAAATACAAGGAGCTGATCCATTACGCTGGGTACCTGGAGGTAATGGATACTGGGCAGGCCCTTACAAGATTCTTCCAACGTGACAGCACCAAGGCGAATAACCTGACACTTTACCCGAACATGGAAGATGAGTTCTGGATGTGGGTAAGCAGCTGGGCATTGTTTATTACAAAACCTTCTGATCTCAATCCGGAGTATTCCGATGAAGGCTACAATCTGCCGGAACTGGATGTGCGGTGGCATGAACTGCCGGTACATTACGGGGATACGGCGGACAGGGATGGCCAGATGCAGTTATTCCAGGAGGCGGCGGAAGGATTGAAAGAAGCAGCTGCCGTAAAGCGTGATAGCATCGGGACGAGGGTAGCAAAGATGCAGGAAATTGTAAACGGATCACCGGAGGATCATTTTCTCTTGTGGCATGATCTCGAAAGTGAAAGAGCGGCGATTCTCAAAGAGATTCCCGGTGTTGTGGATATCTACGGCGCTATGGATTACGACCTGCGGGAGCAGAGGGTCATTGATTTCTCAAATGGAAAAAGCCGGCTGTTTGCCACAAAGAAATCCTTATCTGGATCCGGATGTAACTTTCAGAGATACTGTCATCGTGAGATTTTTCTTGGAATTGATTATGAGTTCAATGACTTCATTCAGGCCATTCACCGGTGTTACAGATTCTTGCAGACGGAACCGGTAGTAATCGACATTATTTACATGGAGAATGAGCGGCAGATCAGGGAAGCACTGGAAGAAAAATGGAAGAATCATAATCACATGGTTGCAAAGATGATAGAGATCGTAAAAAAGTATGGTCTGAACTCTGCAAACAAGGCAGAGCGGCTGGAAAGGAAGATGGGTGTGGAAGGAAGCAGAGAAGAAAGAACGGTAAGGGGAAAACATTATGAAGCGGTATATGGCGACTGCGTAGAAGAGACCAGAGCAATGGAAGGTAACAGCGTTGATCTGATACATACCTCTATTCCCTTCGGTAATCATTATGAGTACAGTGCCAATTATAACGACTTCGGACACAATCAGGATACTGGCAGGTTTTTTGAACAGATGGACTTTTTGACACCGGAACTGCTCCGGGTGCTCCGACCCGGCAGGGTGGCAGCTATCCACGTAAAGGACCGCGTACTGTTTGGAAATGCGACTGGTACCGGAATGCCTACTATCGAACCTTTTCATGCACAGTGCATCAGCCATTACATGAAGCATGGTTTCCAGTATTTCGGAATGATTACTGTTGTGACGGATGTGGTCCGTGAGAATAACCAGACATACCGCCTTGGATGGACAGAACAGTGCAAGGACGGATCCAAGATGGGAGTAGGCTGTCCGGAATATATCCTGCTTTTCAGGAAACTGCCGACAGACAGATCTACGGCATATGCGGATGATCCAGTCAAAAAATCGAAAGAGGATTACACCCGCGCCCAGTGGCAGATCGACGCACACGGATATTGGAGATCATCCGGAGATAGACTGGTCAGCAAGGAAGAATTGGAGAGTATATCCGTGGACAACCTTCAGGCCGTGTACAGGGAATACAGCCGGGAACATATTTACAACTACGAGGAACACGTAGAGCTGGCAAAGAAGCTGGATGAAAATGGAAAACTACCGGCTACCTTTATGGTGGTTGCGCCGGGAAGTTGGAACCAGATGGAAGTATGGGATGACATCAACCGAATGCGTACCCTTAACACAGCACAGAGCCGCAGGCGGGCACAGATGCACGTATGTCCATTGCAACTGGATATCGTGGAGCGGATCATCAACAGATACAGTAATGAGGGCGATACGGTCTATGATCCGTTTGGTGGCCTGATGACAGTACCCATGACAGCGGTGAAGATGCACCGGTACGGTAAAGGTTGTGAGCTGAATCCAGATTACTTCAGGGATGGTGTGGGGTACCTGCAGGCAGCGGAGAATGAGGTGGACGAGCCTACATCTGTCTCTTATACACATCTGACGCTGCCGACGATATGCAGTGTGT
>ERZ1026961.123-NODE-123-length-45398-cov-11.271155_pt1 | contig 45398 bp, 39 predicted proteins | sample MGYA00519298_ERZ1026961 | MGnify/ENA primary metagenome ERZ1026961 (study PRJEB26926, sample SAMN06164515) | human gut metagenome | biome: ENVO:00009003; feature: ENVO:2100002; material: ENVO:00002003 | host: Homo sapiens | place: USA | collected 2012 ...
CATAAAAACGGCCTTTAGACTTATGCCAAAGACCGTTACTTTTACAATATTATTCTTCATTCATCTTAGCCAGCTTGGCTGCCTGGTCGGCTGCGATGCAAGCGTCGATGATCTCTTCGATATCTCCGTTCATGATCTTGTCTAACTTGTACAGGGTCAGACCAATACGATGGTCGGTGACACGACCCTGGGGGAAGTTGTAGGTACGGATCTTCTCAGAGCGGTCTCCGGTACCGATCTGGCTACGGCGCATCTCTGCTTCCGCATCGTGTCTCTGCTGCTGCTCGATGTCATACAGCTTGGACTTTAACAGTGCGAATGCCTTAGCCTTGTTCTGGATCTGAGACTTCTCAGTCTGACTGTATACCACGATTCCGGAAGGATAGTGGGTCAGACGTACTGCGGAGTCGGTGGTGTTGACACACTGACCACCGTTACCGGATGCTCTCATGACATCAATACGGATATCCTTGTCCTCGATGACGATATCAATATCATCGTCCACCTCCGGCATAACTGCCACACTGATGGTGGAGGTATGGATACGTCCGCCGCTCTCGGTCTCCGGCACACGCTGTACACGATGTACGCCGCTCTCATACTTCATCTTGGAGTAAGCACCCTGTCCGCTGATGGTAAACTGTACTTCCTTCATACCGCCGATACCAATCTCATCCACGTTGATCAGCTCTACCTTCCAACGCTGCTTCTCGGCATAATGCACATACATACGATAGATCTCCGCTGCAAACAGTGCAGCCTCATCGCCGCCGGCACCGGCACGGATCTCCACGATTACATTCTTGTCATCATTAGGATCCTTGGGCAGTAACAGGATCTTCAGTTCCTGCTCCAGCTCTTCCATGCGCTTCTTGCTGTCGTTTAACGTCTCCTTGATCATCTCGCGCATTTCTTCGTCTTTTTCCTCTTCCAGCATGGAAAGAGAATCTTCAATATCCTGCTTGCACTTTTTGTACTCTGTATACGCATCCACGATAGGTGTCAGATCACTCTGCTCCTTCATCAGCTTGCGGAAACGTTCCTGGTTATTCGTGACCGTGGGTTCATGCAGTTCGCCCATGATCTCTTCAAAACGAATCAATAAATCTTCTAACTTGTCAAACATAACTAATTCCTCTCAATATAAGTTGTAACAGTTCAGCCATGAACATATTGGAGAGCAAAAATCATGCTTGCATGATTTTGTGAACGAATATGTTCATGAACTAAGCGCCAGGTTTATGAGCAAAGATAGTCACGAAGTGACGGAAAGCGTGTCAGCGCGACTTTGCGAATGGTGCGGGCTGAACTGTTACATACGTTCCAAAAACTACCCGGTCCAGACCGGCATAATCCTGCACCACTTGTACCTCGCGGTACCCTTCGGTGCGCATCAGTTCCGATACAGCCTGTCCCTGGTCATATCCGATCTCAAAAAAGAGCATTCCACTGCTCACCAGATGTTTTCCTGCTTCTTCGATGATACGGCGGTAAAAATGTAAACCATCCTCCGTACCGTCCAGTGCCATCCTGGGTTCATGATCCCGTACCTCCGGCATCAGATTCTCCACTTCCGCACTGGCGATATAAGGCGGATTCGACACGATGATCTCGAATTTTCCCTCCACCTTGTCAAACAGGTCACTCTGTAAAAAATGAACCCGATCTGCGTTCACCGCATCCAAAAGCGTCTCCGCATTTTGCTCTGCCACTTCCAGCGCATCTGCAGACAAATCCACACCCAGTCCTTCACAGGCATTGCTGTAATGCAGAAGGCTTAACAGAATACATCCGGATCCCGTACACATGTCAAGCACCCGCATTCCGTCATGGAGTTCCTTCAATACTTCCTCCACCAGAATCTCCGTATCCTGTCTCGGGATCAGTACGTGCTCATTGACAGCAAAGGTCAGTCCCATAAAGTCCTGCTCCCCGGTCAGCTGCTGCAGCGGAATGTGCTCCGCCCGCTGTCCGATCCAGCCAAGATATTTCTCTTCCGCTTCCGGTGTCACCGACTGTTCCCCGTGCACCAGCAGATCATTACGATTCGTACCGCATACCGCTTCCAGCAGAAGTCTCGCATCCAGTGTGGCTTCTTCGATTCCCGCTGTCTGTAAAGCCAGACAGCCCTTTTCATAGCATTCCCGATAGGTCATCTTAATCCTCTGGTTCTGCGGATGCATCGTCCTTCATCCAGCCCTCATCCACTTCGTAACCGAAGGTATCCTGTAAATATTTCTTCCAGTCGAACACAGCTTCTACGGAAGCGATGGCTACCTCTGCCATGCTCTCATCGGGTTCCCTGGTGGTCATACGTTGGATCCACATACCGGGAGCAGACAGGATCTTAATAAACACATTATCCGTGCGTCCGGCCAGACGGATGATCTCGTAGGAAATTCCGGCCACAACCGGCATCAGCAGAATACGAAGGATCACTTTCTCCGCCACATTATCCACCTGGATAAAGAAGAACAGCACAATACTTACCAGCATAACAAAGAAAATGAAGCTGGTACCGCAACGTTTGTGCAGTCTGGAGCTGCGCATCACATTGTGCACCGTAAGGGGTCTGCCCTTCTCGATACAGTTGATGCATTTGTGCTCCGCCCCATGATACTGGTACAGCCTGCGGATATCCTTCATGGCGCTGATGCCCCATACATACAGCAAAAACAGAGCAATACGGATCACACCCTCAATAATCGCCATCAGGGAGCGGTTGCGGATAAAGCTGTCAAACAGAGAGGAAATGAAATACGGCAATACGATAAAGATGCCTACTGCCAACATAATAGAGATCACCGTCACAATACCGGACAGCAGCTTTTCTCCGTTGCCACCGCTCATCTTGTCCATTGCCTTATCGAATTTCGTTTCTTTGCCTTCCTCTTCTTCATAGAAGGAAGCGGAATAATTCAATGCTCTGGTTCCCAGGATCAGGGAATCCAGGAAATTAAAGATACCACGGATAAAGGGAAGCTCCTTGAACTTACTTCCGTGAGCCAGACCCTGATAGGTCTCCACTTCCACTTCAATCTCGCCGTCCGGCTTGCGGACCGCTACCGCATACTTCTCTTTATTTTTCATCATAACGCCTTCCAGCACGGCCTGTCCGCCGATACCGGAATAACGACTCTTTCTTCTAGCCATAAAACCTCATCCTTATAAATGCAGTATTAAATAGGAACATAGTTTCCTATACGACAAGAAAAGGTTGAGATAAGAATACCTCAACCTTTCGCTTGCAATCTTATTTAACACCGTATTTCTTATTGAACTTATCAATACGGCCATCGGTTCTTGCAGACTTCTGCTGGCCAGTGTAGAATGAATGACACTTGGAGCAAACTTCTACGTGAAGCTCGGGCTTGGTGGAGCCGGTTACAAATGTGTTACCACAGTTGCAGGTTACAGTTGCCTGGTAGTAAGCGGGATGGATTCCTTCTTTCATTTCTTTCACCTCTCTATAAAAATGTCGTGTATAAGTTCTTGTTCTCATCCTCACTGCTTATGGAACCACAAACAGCGGTATTATTGTACCATAAGAGTTTACACGACGCAAGACCTATTTTTACATATTTCTCCTCTGATATTGCACTGTAATGACATAAACTGTTTTTTCAGTCTCATCAATCTTATAAATTGCCATATAATTATCGACCAGAAGCTGTTTATACCCCTTTCCGGCATACTTTCCCTCTAATCTATCCTGATGTGAACCGGGAAAAGTCTCCAGTTTTTTTATCGCTCTCCAAATTCTGTCTGTTTGTGCTTTTGCATTTTCCGGAACCTGTTTTTCTATGGCGATATACCTGTAGATTTCTTCCATATCACGATATGCTCTCGGATACAACTTTATATGGTATTTAACCATAATATTTTTTGTCTAGCCGTTCCATTGCGACATCCATATCCATCGTATCCGCACCCGCAGCAACTTCCTCTTCCGCCTCACAGATGGCCTGGTCGATTTTATGAATTCGTGCAAAATGCTCATAAAGTTCTGCGCTCATCACTACCAGATCGCTGTAGCCATTCTTAGTAATAAAAATCGGTTCCTGCTTTGTATGTGCTAATTCGGATATTTCACTTGTTTTTCTCAAATCTCTGATTGGCATGATCAATGGCATAATAGCACCTCCTTTATGCCATAATTGTAGCACAATTATGGCACATCGTAAAGGTATATATTCTGCCATCATTTCCAATTTTTGTCAATTTTCTATCTCTTGCCTAGATAAACCGGTTCTTCTTCACCATATTCACAAATTCCACATTATTGCGGGTATGGGAGAACATATCAAGGATGCGGTCGGTAGCTTCGTCGGGCTTTAAGCCATTCAGGGCCTTACGCATGATATTGATGGCTTCCAGTTCTTCCGGTGTCAGCAACAGATCCTCTCTTCTGGTGCCGGATTTTGCCAGATCGATAGCCGGGAAAATACGTTTCTCGGACAGCTTTCTGTCCAGAACCATTTCCATATTACCGGTTCCCTTGAATTCCTCGTATACCACATCATCCATCTTGCTTCCGGTCTCTACCAGTGCGGTGGCCAGAATGGTCAGGCTTCCTCCCTCACGCATATTACGGGCTGCACCGAAGAATCTCTTGGGCATGTGGAGTGCGGCGGGATCGAGACCACCGGACAGAGTACGTCCGCTGGGGGGAACCACCAGGTTGTACGCTCTGGTCAGACGGGTGATACTGTCAAGCAGGATCACGACATCCTTCTTATGTTCTACGAGACGCTTTGCACGCTCGATCACCATCTCTGATACTCTCTTGTGGTGCTCGGGAAGCTCATCGAAGGTGGAATAGATCACTTCCACATTGTCTCCGTGGATTGCTTCCTTAATATCGGTAACTTCCTCGGGACGCTCATCGATCAGCAGGATCAGCATGTGCATCTTGGGGTTACCGTTCAAAATAGACTTTGCCACTTCCTTCAACAGTGTGGTCTTACCAGCCTTGGGCGGGGATACGATCATACCACGCTGTCCCTTACCGACAGGGCTTACCAGATCCATGACTCTCATAGCCACGCTGCAGCCGGGAGTCTCCATCTTGATGCGCTCATCCGGGAAGATCGGCGTCATATCCTCGAATGCCATTCTCTTGGCTGACTCTTCCACTGTATAACCGTTGATGCTCTTGACGAACAGCAGTGCACTGAACTTCTCCTGCTGGGTCTTGATTCTCTTGTTGCCCTTCAGGATATCACCGGTCTTCAGTCCGAAACGGCGGATCTGGCTGGGAGCCACATACACATCGTTCTCACCGGGCATATAATTCTCGCAACGGATAAATCCGTAACCATCCGGCATAACCTCTAAGATACCGCTGGCTTCGATACCGCTGTCCAGTTCCTTGGGATACTGGCTCTCATCGTATGCCACGTTATTCGGATTGAAGGTACGCTCTCTGGTGTAAGCTTCACTTCTTACGCCGACCATCTCTGTACCGGTTTCGGAACGGTCAGTGCGTTCTGCACGATCCGTACGCTCGGTACGGTCTGTCCGATAGTTTCTGTCATTTCTATCCTGTCTATCATATCTGTCCTGTCTGTAATTCCTCTCCTGTCTGACAGGGCGTTCTGTTCTCTCTGGCTTCTCTGCCTCTTCGCTCTTAGCAGCCTCCTGTTTCTCTTCCGCTGCCTTAGCTTCTTCCTCTTTTTTCAGGCGCTCATCTTCTGCAAGCATAGCTTCTACCAGATCTGCCTTTTTCATTGTGGAAGTTCCCTTCAGGCCACGTACTTTTGCCAGCTCCTTTAACTGAACTAATGCAAGTGATTCATATTTTTCTCTCATATACCCTCCTATGGAAATAAGATTTACTATAAAACTGTTAACTAAGGGGAATTACATCCGATTTACATTCGACATGTCAGTTGAATAAAAAGATATTAAAACTGCATCTGAAGCCATTATAATACATTTCTTTCCAAATAGGAAGTCCCAAAATAAAAATTTTATTTTTTGTAAAAGTGGTGCTAAATCCTTGCGAAGATATCGATTCTATTATATCATTATGAATAGCGTCCGGATTTCGTATCCGGCAAATCATCCATGATTATATGAAGTAATGACCAAACAAAAATAAGAGAGGTATTGTCATGACAACCAATGAAAAAGCGTTACTGATGCATGAAAAATGGAACGGTAAACTGGAGACCGTGTCCAAGACTCCCGTCAAGACCCGTGAGGATCTGGCTATTGCTTATACTCCCGGTGTTGCGGAGCCCTGCAAAGTAATCGCCCAGGACAAGGAAGCTGCTTACAAATACACCATGAAGGCCAACACCGTAGCCGTTGTCTCCGACGGAAGCGCGGTTCTTGGTCTTGGCAACATCGGTCCCTACGCAGCCATGCCCGTTATGGAAGGCAAGGCAGTCCTCTTCAAAGAATTCGGTAATGTAAATGCTGTCCCCATCTGTCTGGACACCCAGGATACCGAAGAGATCATCAAGGCTGTGACCTATCTGGCTCCCGGCTTCGGCGGCATCAATCTGGAAGACATCAGTGCTCCCCGTTGCTTCGAAATTGAGGAACGTCTGAAGGAGATTCTGGACATCCCCGTATTCCATGATGACCAGCACGGTACTGCCATCGTCGTTCTGGCCGGTGTCATCAACGCCCTGAAGGTAGTCGGTAAGAAAAAGGAAGACTGCCGCGTAGTGGTAAACGGTGCCGGAAGCGCCGGGGTGGCTATCACCAAACTGCTTCTGACCTACGGTTTCCCCAATATCATCATGTGTGACAAGGTAGGTATTGTCTCCAAAGATACCGAAGGCCTGAACTGGATGCAGAAAAAGATGACCGAAGTGACTAACTTAAACAACGAGACCGGCTCTCTGGCCGATGCTCTGAAAGGTGCCGATATCTTCATCGGTGTTTCCGCTCCGAACATCGTCACTCCCAAGATGGTAGCTTCCATGAACCGCGATTCCATCCTGTTTGCCATGGCGAATCCCATTCCCGAGATCATGCCGGATGTAGCCAAGGCTGCCGGTGCCCGTGTCGTAGGAACCGGACGCAGTGATTTTCCCAATCAGGTGAACAATGTGGTCGCTTTCCCCGGTATCTTCAAGGGTGCTCTGGAAGGTCGTGCTACCCAGATCACCGAAGAGATGAAACTGGCCGCTGCCGAAGCCATTGCCGGTCTGGTACCCGCAGACAAGCTCTCCGATGACAATATCATGCCGGAAGCATTTGATCCCCAGGTAGCCGAAGTTGTGGCAAACGCTGTAAAGAGCCACATCCGCTAATGTGTTCGGACAGCATTGTGAGAGACTGGCACGGCAAGCCCTACTACTCTCTGGATTCCTATTGCAAAAATACGTTTCACCATAAATGCTATAAAATAGCCCTGAATGCCCGGATGTCCTGTCCCAATCGGGACGGAACTCTGGACACTCGGGGCTGTATCTTCTGTAGCTCCGGCGGCAGCGGTGACTTTGCTGTGGACATTGCCGGGAAGACTATGGAGGAACAGATTGCGGAAGGCATGGCAAAATTCGGTGATAAAGTGACCGGTCATGACCTGATCGCCTATTTTCAGGCATACACCAACACTTATGCACCTCTCCCCTATCTGGAAGAGGTGTATCGTTCTGCCCTGAGCCATCCCAAAGTCTGCGGCATCTCCATTGCCACCAGGCCGGATTGTCTGGGGCCGGAAGTACTGGCTCTGCTTGCAAAATTAAAAGGCGAATATCCGGACAAATTCCTCTGGATCGAACTGGGATTACAGACAATCCACGAAGAGACTGCCCACTATATCCGCAGAGGCTATCCCCTGTCCTGCTTTGAGAAAGCCTGTACCAATCTGAAGACACTCAAAATCCCTTTTATCGTCCATACGATTCTGGGACTCCCCGGAGAGACCGACCGACAGGTACTGGAAACCATGAAATACTTAAACCATATTGCTCCCTTTGGCATCAAGCTCCAGTTACTGCATATTTTAAAAAATACCGATCTGGCAAAGGATTATGAAAAGGGAATATTTGAGGCACTGACTCCGGAACATTATCTGGATCTGTTGGTCTCCTGCCTCGCCCACCTGTCTCCGGACATCGTGATCCACCGGGTCACCGGTGATGGGCCAAAAGATCTGCTGATTGCTCCGAAATGGAGTCTGGACAAACGAAAGGTACTGAACTCACTGCACCACCGTATGAAAGAGCAGGGCATCCGTCAGGGTGACCTTTATGAAGCAATAAATAAAGATAAACATTAGAAAGGCTGTTATCCCATTATGTTACAAGATCCGCTTACTTTATATAAACTTATCGTTCTCTACATGCTGAACCGTGTGACTTTCCCTCTCACGGCCGCACAGGTCAGCGATTTTATCCTTGGAAAGGAATACACGAACTTCCTGACCCTGCAGCAGGTCATCAATGAACTGACGGATGCCGGAATGATCGCCACCCAGTCGATCCGCAACCGGACCCACCTGTCCATCACTGCCGAGGGCAAGGAAACTCTGAATTTCTTCGAGAACCGCATCGGTGATACCATCAAGCAGGAAATTGACAGCTATTTTCAGGAAAACGAGTTCACCCTGCGCAACGAAGTCTCTGTGCTGGGGGATTATTATAAATCCACCTCCGGTGAATACGAGGCTCATCTGGTAGCAAAAGACCGCGGTATCAATCTGGTGGACATCACCTTATCCGTTCCCGTGGAAGAAACTGCGGCTGCTATCTGCGACAACTGGCAGAAAAAAAATCAGGAAATATACAAATACCTGATTACGGAGTTGTTCTAATCCCGCAATCAGGTACCTGATTTTATGATTCTTTGTTTTTAGAAGAAGCCTCTGCGGCTTCTTTTTTGATTCTCGCCATATGCTCTCTGATCTTCACCTCATAACCGTTACCCGAGGGCTGATAGAACTCCCTGCCACTTAATTCATAGGGCAGATACTGCTGTTCCACATAGTCATTCGGGTAATCATGTGCATATTTATATCCTGTTCCGTGTCCCAATTTTGCTGCTCCTTTATAATGTGCATCCTGCAAATGTGCGGGGATCGGCAGATCTCCTGTGGCCTGTACTTCCTGCATCGCCTGAAATACCGCTTCGCAGCTACGATTGCTCTTGGGTGCTGTAGCAATATAAGTCACTGCCTGCGCCAGAATGATCTGCGCCTCCGGCATGCCTACCCGCTCCACCGCCAGAGAAGCATTCACTGCCATCACCAGTGCCTGGGGATCCGCATTGCCCACATCCTCCGATGCACAGATCATAATACGTCTTGCAATAAAAGTAACGCTTTCGCCAGCATTTAACATCCTTGCCAGATAATATACTGCCGCATCCGGATCTGACCCCCGCATACTCTTGATAAATGCAGAAATCGTATCGTAGTGGTTGTCACCGTTTTTATCGTATCTCGCCGCTCTCTTCTGGATACACTGCTGTGCCACGTCGAGCGTAATATGGATCTTGCCATCCGGTCCCGGTTCTGTGGTCATGATGCCCAGTTCAATAGCATTCAGTGCATGTCTGGCATCGCCGCCGGAGATATCTGCCAGAAAATCCAGTGCATCCTCGTCTATGGTGCCGTTGTAGGCTCCCATTCCCCGGTCTGTATCGTAGACTGCTTTTTTCAAAAGCTCTTTGATGGCTTCCCTCGGAATCGGCTTCAATTCAAAGATCACCGAGCGGGAGATCAGAGCGCCGTTGACTTCAAAATAGGGATTCTCTGTGGTAGCTCCTATGAGAATGATCGTACCGTCCTCCACATACGGGAGCAGATAATCCTGTTGTCCTTTATTGAAACGGTGGATCTCGTCAATGAACAGAATTGTACGCTTCCTGTACATTCCCTGCAGTTCCTTCGCCTTTGCCACCACTTCTTCCATATCCTTTTTGCCCGCCACAGTGGCATTAATCTGTTGAAATTCAGCACTGGTAGTATTGGCAATGACTTTCGCCAGCGTCGTTTTGCCGGTACCGGGCGGTCCATAGAAAATGATGGAGCTGATCTTGTCCGCCTTGATGGCACGATACAGAAGCTTGTCCTTGCCGATAATATGCTCCTGTCCCACGACCTCATCCAAGGTTCTGGGACGCATTCTGGCCGCCAGTGGAGCTTCCTTTTCCATATTGGTGCTTCTCATGTATTCAAACAAATCCATAATATTACATCCTCTGTTTCTATTGCAAAGATACCAAAAGACTGAAGCACATTCTAAGATATGCTCCAGTCAATTATAACAAAGTTTATCGCAGCTTGCAATTTTGCATCCAGATCTTCACACGCCGCTTCAATGCATTTGCTTCCAGCGGAGCCAGCAAAAGATCCTGGATTACTTCGGTCTCCAGGGCATTTTTCATCTGTTTCAGATTGCCTTCCCTACAGATTGCGATGGTCGGAAATGTCTGTTCCGTCTGTACTTTCCGAAGTTCCTGCCAGCGTGCCTGTCCCTGATCCTCTTCTTCCGATACATCCACCACAAGAGCCAGAATTCCCTCTTCTGCCGCTTCCTCCATACACTCTCTGATCATTTCCACGGAATCCACCTGTTTCAGCTGTACGGAATCCGGCAACGCAAATTCTATCATACTGGTGACATTTCGGGACCCGGACCACACTATAGCCAACTGTTTTCTGCTCTGCTCATGGTTTTCTTCGCCATATACACTGTATCGTCCTTTTCCCGACTTTTTGGAGACATACAGTGCCTGATCTGCCTTTGCCGCCAGATCATCATAAGAGCAGTCTTCCGTCGAAGAAAATGCTATACCTGCACTGATGGAAATATTATCCGGTATGGACAGGTTCTCTTTGTATTTTACAAGATTCACCAGATTCTCCGCTTTGATCAATGCGATCTCCGGAGAAGGAATATCTACCATTAATACACAAAATTCATCTCCACCGATACGTCCCACATAATCAGTACTGCGAAACTGCGAGGAGATCACTCCTGCAGCAACACTGATGACATGATCTCCCATGGCATGTCCATAGACATCATTTACCGACTTGAAATTATCAATATCTATTAACATCAAAGCATGCAATCCGTCCTCATGCTCTGTCAAGGTCTTCGTGATCAGCTTCTCTACTGTCATCTTGTTGAACAGACTGGTCATCTCGTCGATCTGCGACTTTGTCTTCCAGGCCTTCTGTTCGTCACGACTGCTCTGTAATCTGCGCTTTACTCCCAGTGTATTGTTGATACGTGAAAGTGCGATACGGGCGTCCACCGGCTTGATGATAAATTCATCCGCCCCCAGTGCAAACGCTTCCGACTGGGAAGATACCGATTCTGTATTCGTCAGAACGATGACAGGAGTATCCTTGAAGCTTTCCATGTTCTGTCTGCAGCGCAACACTTCAAAACCGTCAATTCCCGGCATGACCAGATCCAACAGCACCAGATCAATGGCATCGCTTTTCTTCTCCATGATCTGCAGACATTCTTCACCAGAAACAGCCTCTGCGAAGTTAAAGTATTCCCCGAGAGACTGTCTGATCACCACTCTTTGAAATTTGGAATCATCAACGATTAATAATGTTTCTTTCTTTTGTAAACTGCTCATGGCTGTCGGATCCTGCTTTCCGTATCACGTCGTTTAAAACGCGATACAGTTATAGTATATCCAACAGCCATGTGCTCGTCAATTTAAAAATATATCTACTTTTTACACAATCTTTATGTGGTTTTTCCCTTTAAAGTTGAATTTTACTACGTCTGCGGAGAAGTCCGCCGAATGTCACCAGACCTTCAGCTACAAGCAGCAGTACCTCGGGCATCCATCCCATCACACCTTCTCCGGTCTTAGGCACGCTGTCCAGCTCCGGCTGTGCAGCTGCGGTGTTTGCAGCTACCGTAAAGGTAGTACTTGCGGAATCATCGATCCACATGATATCCACGGTATGCTCTCCTTCTGCCAGGGATGCCAGATAGGAAGGCTTCAGGGTCACGATAGTGGAGCCAGATTTTGCTTCGTAGTGGGCACTGGGGATCCAATTGCCGTCTACACGGACACCGGCAAACTTCTCGAAATCGCCATCGCCGCGGATGGTCAGGCCTTCGGAAGTACTGCCGTTCCAGGTGCTCTTGGCACCTTCGATGATCTTGTAGAGGTCTACCGGTGTGTCATCTTCAGAATTATTGGAGTTTTCGTTGGAAACCTTATTTTCCTTCTTTTCAATTGCATCAACCACTTCAAAGGTCATTGATTTCGGTATATTTTGAGAATACGAATCTGTGGCCGTCAATGTATAAGTGCCATTGGGTGCCGAATAATCAGTCATTTTTACATAAAACAGGAACTGCCCATCTGTCAATTCGTCATTGTAGTCCGCATTGAAATCAATCCCTGCCTGAAAATAATCTACCGGATTCCCTGACATATCTGTGAAAGCATACCCGATATCGGACGGGTGAGAATATAGCCAGTAGTTTGCATCCAGAACCATACGGAAAGTGTTATCCTCATCGTTTCGTGCCAGTTTCGGATCGTCATAAGCTTTCACCTCAAACTGCATCAGTTCTGCATTTCCGGTGATTGTAACTGTTTCACCACTCTGCAGTTTATCTTTTACCTCATAGCCCACGTAATACTCTGTCCATTTATTACCATTCTCATCTTTCTTGTCAGCTTTATAGGAATAGGAAGACCCCGGTTGCATTGTCTCTACAGTTCCATCATTTCTATGGATCTGCACCACCGGCAACTGCTCGGTTTTTCCAACGCCCACACCAGGAAATACATAATATTTTTCTGCCTGTACCCCTATGTAATCACTGCCGGAATCATATCTGGAATAATGTGCTTCTATATGACTGTTCTCCGGGACAGTAAGTGGTTCTTGTGCCGCATTTGCTTCCATTCCCTGCCAGCCCCACAGCAGCATTCCTGCCATTGCTAACAGTCCGATTCTCTGTAATATCTTTTTCATCTGTTTTCTCCTATTTTTATCAACACAATTTTATTTTGCTCTCTTCAAACGTAAGGCACCCATCGCAGTCAGACCTGCGGCTACAAGCAGCAGTATCTCGGGCATCCATCCCATCACACCTTCACCGGTCTTAGGCACGCTGTCCAGCTCCGGCTGTGCAGCTGCGGCGCTTGCAGCTACCGTAAATGTGGTGCTGGCGGAATCATCGATCCACATGATATCTACGGTATGCTCACCTTCTGCCAGGGATGCCAGGTAGGAAGGTTTCAGAGTCACGATAGTGGAGCCTGATTTTGCCTCATAGTGGGCACTGGGGATCCAGTTGCCGTCTACACGGACACCCGCGAATTTTGCAAAATCACCATCGCCGCGAATGGTCAGACCCTCGGTGGTGCTGCCGTTCCAGGTACCCTTGGCTCCGTTGATGATCTTGTAAGGTTCCTCTGAGCTGTCATCGGTACCACTGTCAGAAGCTGATGTATCTGTATTATCTGTAGCAGTATCTGTATTATCTGTAGTATTTGTAATCTCTCCCGTTGTAAAGGTATATTTCAATGTCAGATACCGTCCCTCAGCTAAGTCAATTGACGTATACTCCACTTGTGGATTTGTGACAATCCAGATGCTGTCACGATTGAATTTATAGCCACGTTCTGCAACCAAGGTCAGAATTGCATAATACGTTGTGTTCGGTTCAGCATTGCCGATTGCCGCCTCATTCTCATTTCCCTCTTTCAACCACAAAATACTGTTCTTCGTAACATCATTAATTCCTTCCGTATTAATCTGCCATTTTTTAGGTAAGGGCTGTCCGGCTACCGGTGGGGTGACTACCATGTCCAGACTGGAGATTGTCCGATCAACTGTGCCAACATTAAACGACATTATATCTGTTTCCCTATGTTCATCCCCTTGTGGATCATTATATACTGCTTTTGCATGCACCTTATATCCCGCCACTTTGGCACAGTTTTCTGTTTTATAGCTAATCTGCACTGTTGCAGTTCTGTTATCTTCACTATATTTTATGATTTTTGCATCAAAAATGTCATCTGCATGGTAACCCACTCCATCATAGAAATTAAATGAAACATTTACTTTAGAAAAATCATAATATGAATTTATTTTTAAATCATACAAAAAATAAGATTTCTCATCATTTGAAACCAACTGTGCCGGTTCCGACAAGCTAGAATGAAATTCCAGATTGACTGCTTCACCTTTCATAACTATTTTACCTGTTCCATTATTTGGAAGCAGATAATAATAACGTTGTCGAACGCTGTCATAGGTTGCACTTGCTTCTATTTCATTAACATCATCCGTAGAATATACAACTTTCGGTGCTGTCAAAAACCAATATTCTTTTCCATTATAACTGTCATCTCCCGGGTATATAGAAAAACAATCATACATTTTACTATCTATCATAGTACTTAGCATTATATGACAGTTTTTTAATCCGGTTCTATCAACTGTCCAGTTTCCCGTATAATCGTCCGCCTTCACTTCCATCCCCTGCCAGCCCCACAGCAGCATTCCTGCCATTGCCAGCAGTCCGATTCTCTGTAATATCTTTTTCATCTGTTTTCTCCAATCCGTATTCTTGTAATACCTGGTTTACAGTCCCAACAGTTGTTTCTTCTTGGCTTCGAATTCCTCTGCCGTGATAACGCCTGCATCCAGCAGCGCCTTATACTTAGGCAGTGCCACGGTGGGATCCTCTGTCTGTACCGGTGCAGCCTGCGATGTACTCTGGGTGTTCTGGCTCTGTGTGGAGACGTGGGGATCTATTACCTGTTCCTGTACCTGGGGATCGATGATCTGCATCAGATTCTGTGCCAGTGCATGCAGTCCTTCTGTCTTCTGGGTATAATCATCCAGATAGTCAATGGTGCTGGGCTGATCGGAATCGAACTTCGGTGCTCCTGTCTCTTTGTAGAAACTCTTCCAGTAAGGGTGCTCCAGCGTGATCTCCACAGCGAATTTCTCTACCGGATTCGGAATATTGAAATCCGGTTCGGTCATACGGTCTCTGTAATCCGGATCATCTCTTCTGAAGTTATCGTCTCTTCTGCTGTCCTCCATGTTACGACGCATTTCCTCCATCATCTCATACTGATGACGCAGCATTCTGTATTCGTCGATCCTGGGCTTTAACTCATTTAAACGTTCCTTGATATCACTCTTGTAGCTCCGGAAGTTACCCTTTTCTCCTTCGTACAATACCTCGCCGTCCTCCAGAATACGGAAGGACTTAATGTCGGAGGGCTCCAATGCAAATGCCGTGTCAACGACTCCCAGCCGCAGCAGCTGATGATCCATATCCAGTACCAGGCTTCCCTTGAAAAATCCGAAATCATAACGGTAAGTCTCTGTGAAGCTGTCACGCAGCGGCTTGTTGGCATCATAACACTTGATATATTCCCGGAAATCATCCAGCGTCATGGAATTCAACACACCATCCGGCAGATCGATCTTGGCTGCACACTCCTTACAGAGATTCTGCCCCTCCACCGCGGATGCCAGCAGTCTCGGTGTCGGACTTCCGCAGATCGGACATAGCTTTTTGTTGTTTGTAAATAATCCCATCGTTTTACCCTCCTTAAGAATGTATATGGATTACATGATCTCAATTAACTTTTTCCGGTGAAACCCGCAGATTCCCGCTGCGATACGATCCGGTATTCTGTGAAGCATCCTATTGTAGTTTTCCACGGAATCGTTATAAATCAGTCCACTGGTCTCCACCATATGTTCATAGCTTTTTGCTGCTTTCCAGTACTTATGATAAGTCTCCTGTGCCTGCAAAAGCGGCATGCTTTCCGAGATCTCTGCAATTTTTTTCTGTACTCTCAATAATTCTCTCTGTTGTTCTGCCACCCATTCCGGCAGTCCGGCCTCTCCGGCAGTCTGTGCACTCTCCAGCGAATGTTTCATTCTCCGGAAAGTCTCCGCATCCATGGTCTGTCCGAGAAACTCCGCCAATCCTTCCAGTGCCTCCCGCTCTGCGGAGAGCTGTACCAGAGTCTGGTACATGGCATTCCGGATATTTTCTTCCTGTGTCTCCAGCTTACGCCGCACCGACAATAGCCAGACACCAAAAAGGGAGGCAAGCAGCAACACGATAATCACAATTTCCATCGTTAACTCTCCCTCCCCTTTTCGTCTTTTTAAGATCTTTTCAAACTATCTTACTGCACAAAATAAAGTCCGTCATAACCATTCATATCAGACATAGCGATCAGTGTTACAGTATCTCCCACCTCAGACAAAAATCCGGCATAGGTAACCTCTGTTCCACCAAAATCAAGTGTCATCTTGATAGCTGTGTTGTCATCGGAATACTCATAAGTACCTTCTGCATTTCCGCCGCCCTGTACCATGGTAACTGCACCGTCTTCACCAAATACAAGCTGTAAGGTACCGCCATAAGTCTCCAGTGTTGCGTTCAGATCCTCTTCCTCCATCTCAACACCATCGATCATACCGCCGGCAAAGTTCCATTCTGTACCACTCAGATCCGGGATTTCCATAACTGCCACCTGTAACAGGGGACCGCCCTCTGCTTCCGTTCCTGCCTCTGCTACAGTCTCTGTGGGAGCTTCTGTTGTTTCCTGGGTCTGTACTTCCTGGGTCTGTACTTCCTGGGTCTGTACTTCCTGGGTCACTTCTTCGTTGGTGTCCTCCACAACTACCTCTTCCTCACCACAGGCTGCCAGTGACAATGCCAGTACCAGTCCCATTGCGCATGCAAAATATTTTTTCTTCATAACAGTTTCCTCCTTCTTACAACAGTTCTCTGTTGTCTGAAGATAGTGTACCTTATTTTTTCCATTTATGACCGTTTTTGACACCAATCGACCCAAATATGACATGAAACGACCGGAGAAAAAATTCTCCGGTCGTTTTATGCTAAAAATGTCTGGTTTTTACGAAAGAAATAGGAAAAAAATTTGTCTTTCAGTTCCGAATATTTTCCATGCGGAATCGGGATCTGGGTACCGTCCGACAGGATCACAGCTTTGTTAGATATGCTCTTTACATAATCCATATTGATCATATATGACCTGTGGCAACGGACAAAGCATTCATAATCCTTCAACTGTTCGCACAAATCGTCCAGTTTACCAACGCTGTCCAGTACTTCTCCGTCCTCTTTGTGAAGCAGCAGATTCCTCCCCGTTACCTCGCAGTACTTCAGTTTGTCCAGTTCCAGCCTTGTGATTCCCGTCTTACATCGCAGGATCAGACTGTTCTTTTCATTCTTGCGGCACTCCCTGAGTACCGAATCCATCAATCGGTAGAAGCTCTCCTGCCAGATAGGCTTCAACTGATAAAAATAGGCCCCCACTTCATAGGAATCCACAGCGTATTCCGAAGAGGATGTCAGATAAATGATCTTCACCGAAGTATCATACTTACGGATCTCTCTGGCGGCACTGATTCCATCCTGTCCCGGCATCAGAACATCCAGAAATATAATATCCAGCCGGGTCCCCCGCTCTACTTCCGACAGCAATTCCAGCGGACTGTGAAATGCTGCATAAGTAATATCCTGATTCCGTTCTACCCGATATCTGTCCATCAGAACGCTTAATTCCTTAAGTACTGACAGATCGTCATCACAAAAAGCTACTTTTATCATGATTCTTCCTTTGCCGCACAAACCGATGCAGCTCATTCGTTTTATCGTATGTGTCTTGACATGTTTTTCTACGCTTATTACAATAATTATATCCGTACATCGATGTACGATGCAAGGATAATTTTGAGAAAGGCATATTTTTGATGTCATCAAACGAAGAAAACGGAAAAAGTGAAAAAAGACTGATGTCCATCGGAGAAGTCTCCAAAGCGATCGGCATCACCAGAAGAATCATATTGAACTACGAAGCCAAAGGTCTCCTGCTTCCGGATAAAAAAGAAGGAACTGCCGGGAATCGCTATTATACCCCGGATTCCATCTCCCTGATCCGCTCCATCCGGGTACTGCAGAATTTAGGGCTGTCCCTGGATGAGATCTCCTCCTATTATAATGGATCCACGGATCTGGAACCATTGATCGAACGTCTGGAAGCCTTACGAGACGACCTGACGCAGAGTATCGAGAAGTTAAAGCAACGTACTGCGTCCCCGGCTGCTTCCGTGATACAGTTTCTTACCCTCCCCGCCCAGACGGTGTACTGCCGCAAGGGGGCTTTTAACGGAGTGGAAGAACGCAAAGAATTCCTGCGGGAGGTCTTCATGGAAGCCATTCATCTGTACGGCTCCGACAGCAGTAAGCGGATGTTTTTCATTGAGTACAATCTGGAACATCCGGAAGAATTCACCTGTTGTATCTCCGTACCTCCTGCCAGCAAGGGAGAACATGTGGTGCATCTGCCGGAGCAGAAAGCTCTCGGCATCTTCTATCACGGCTGTTACGAATCACTCCCGGATGCCCGTAGAGAACTGTCTGCCTACGCAGCTGCGCAGAATCTGTCTCTGTCAGGCACGGTACGGCATACTTATCTGGAAGGTCCTCCCCAGCATAAGGATCCGGCGAATTTTATCACTCAGGTGGCTCTTGTTTTACAATGATTCAGTCAAACAGGATTTCCTCCACCGTTACGAACTGAAAGCCTCTTTTCTGCAGAATATCCACTACTTCCAGTGCTGCGGTGACAGAAGTCTCATAATAATCATGCATCAGAATAATATCGCCGTCCCCCGCCTTCTCCACCACTTTGGACGCAATACAGTCTGCATTGTGGGAACACCAGTCCAGAGGATCGATATTCCACAGAACCGGGAACATATTCAGTTCTTTCTCAAAGCTTTTGTCCCAACTGCCGTAAGGCGGCCGGACAAAGCTTATTTTCTCCCCTGTGATTTCTTCGAGAATTTCATTGGTCTGCACCAGCTCCTCCCGAAAGCTCTCCCGGTTGCGGGAAGTGAGCTGTATGTGACTATAGGTATGGTTCCCGATCAGATGTCCTTCGTCCTGTTCTCTCCGGATAATGTCCGGGTAATTCTCCGCATTCTCTCCCGTCACGAAAAAAGTAGCTACCACTCCCCGCTCCTTCAATCCATCCAGAAGCTGTTCCGTATACTTCGGATGCGGCCCGTCGTCAAAGGTCAGCGCGATCTTTTTCGGTTCTCCTGATGTCCCGCACACGCCGGTGTCTGTTTCTATATAGGTTCCATATGACTTCTGCTCTGCGTATCGTTCCGTTCCCACTGACAGACACAAGATTCCCAGAAGCATGTCAAAGATCAGAATTCCCGCCAGTACTTTTTTCATTTCAAGCCGTCCGTTTCACGCTTTCACAGAAAATATATGCATTCTCAAAAGTGACCATTCCTGCTGCCGCAATAAAACATGCTTGCAAAAAAGGAGACCCGAGACTCTCATCTCCCGGATCTCCTCTGTATGTTACTTTTTTATTTATACTCAGATCTTGAATACGGAAATCTCGTTCTTAAGTCCTTCCATATTCTCATCCAGTACACTTGCAGTAGTGCTCAGTTTCTCCACATGGTTCAGAAGCTTATTGGCCACATCGTTGACGGTCTCGGCACTGCCTGCGGTCTCCTCAATGATATCGGAGATATTCTTCACGGCTGCCACAGCAGCGCTACGCTCACCGTCTGCCTTCTCCGTGCTTACCACGATATCTTTCAGCCCCTCGATCAGCTGGCCCATACGCTCCTGCATCTTGCGGAATACTGCGATCACTTCTTCCACAGCTTTGGTCTGGAGTTCTACCATTGCTTTCGCCTGGCTTGCACTCTCCACGCTGTTCTGGGTCTGGGCTGTAATGTTGGCCACATTGTTGCGGATCTCGCCGGCTGCCTTTGCAGAATCATCTGCCAGCTTACGGATCTCTTCTGCTACTACAGCGAAGCCTCGTCCAGCCTCTCCCGCTCTTGCTGCCTCGATAGAAGCATTCAATGACAGCAGGTTGGTCTGCTCTGTGATCTCTGTGATCGTAGCTACGAAACTGTTGATGATCTCAGATTCCTTGCGAAGAGATTCGATACTCTCACTCACTTTCACAGTCATCTGTGTTGTCTCGCCAGCACGATCACCCAGTACCTGTACGATCTCCATTCCCTTGTTGATCATGCCTTCCGTCTCGCCTACCAGCTTCTCCACACGTTCTACCACATGGCTGACTTCCTGGATCTCATTGGAGAGGATATCGGTCTTCTCCACGCACTCCTGTGCATGTCTGGACTGTTCTTCCATACCTTCGTTGATCTCACCGATGGCACGGGTAATATCCTGTGAATACTCATGAATCAGTTCAGAAGCCTGTCCCACGTTCTGTGCAGACACTTCCAGCTCTCCGGTAGCATTGCTTACCTGATTGACCAGCTTCTTCGTATTCGTGATCATGTTGGTAGCCGAGCCTGCCAGATCCTGGAACTCATCATGTCCCTTGGCAGATACGGTAACCGTCAGATCACCCTTCGCCACATCACCGAACTTTCTGGAAATGCGTCTCATGTTATTCTCAATACCTGCAGTGATAAAGATACCTACGATCACTACGATCACACATGCCAGGATCACCAGACCGATGGTCATGTTGCGGATCTCGGTAGCCTGACTGGTCACTACTCTCATAGGTACCAGTGCACAGGTGGTAAAGCCGATATCTGCACTGTGGCTGTAAATGAAAAGATACTTCTCACCCTGGAAATCTACCTCCGCAGTACCTGCATCCGCTACTGCCTCATCCATGACAGCTGTATAATACTCCTGTCCGGAGAATACATTTCCCTCTTCCGGAAGGACACTTTCTTTTCCTTCTTCTACATTCTCAACAACCAGTTCTCTGCCTCCGGGAGTTACAAATCCGATGATACTGCCGTCTCCGATATCGATCTCTTCCATGAAATCCGTAATAGCAGAAGGCTTGATATCGATGACAACGCAGGCATTGTTCGACTGGCTCATCATTTCGAAGGCCATAATATAATCTTTTTCGGTCTCCGTTACCTTTTCATCCAGTACAGGATGACTGTCGATCCACTGCGGGATACTTCTTCTGCCTTCCCCGCTTGCCACGTCTTCCTTGTACTCATCCAGGAAACCGTCCACACCGGATGAAAGCTTAGTGGACAGAAGGTTTACTCCCTTCTTGGGAATAATGTGCATGTGGCTGATGAACGGGTTGGAGGTCTGCACCGACAGAAGGTTGGACTTCGTAGATGTCAGGAAATTCAACTTATCCACGGGATTATCTTCGAACATTCCCAGGAAATATTTCCGCAGATCATCATCGTAAGCATATTTCAGACCCTCTGAGCGGATAAAATCACAGCTCATATTCAGATTTTCCGTGGCCATACGCATCGTCTGTAATGTGGAATCGGTGAATTTCTCGCTTAATCCTTCTGCGGATTTCTGGTATGCTGACACACCGATGATCACCATAAACACAATAGGCACCAGGAAACATACAACGATCTTGTTGCGGATGCTGAGCAGTTTCGAGCTCTTTCCACTCTTTTTCTGCTTCGGAGCCTTTTGCTTCTTCTCCGCAGATGCCTTCTTTCCCTTCACTGCCTTTTCAGGCTTCGGCTTCTTTTCGGAAGTCGTCTCTTTTTTCCCCGTAAAAAGAGATTTCTTTGGTTTTTCAACATTCGTACTCATTTAATACCCTCCGGTACTTGTTATAGATATTTAAAATTATAGCATAATAATTACCAGAATGGAACAACATTTTCTGCCATTTGTTATGCTTTTTGTATATTTTTAGTTAAAATTTATCTTCGTCAGAAAGGTCTCAGGGAACTTCTCTTCCTCCGCCAGATTTAGGATACGTATCTGCAATTCCTGCCGTTTTCGAAGGTCATCCCCACCATCTGGCAATGTTCCTTCCGCCGTTTGCTTTCCACCTGCTGTAAGGATCCGACTGCCCACCATGGCTGCACCGCTCAGTGTCGTATTGCCGCCGGTCACCGTGCAATCTGCCAGTTCTTCCGGAAGCAGCCCGATAGCCACAGCCGCCTTCGGATCCAGATAATAACCGAATCCTCCCGCCAGCACCACTTTCGAAATGTCCGAAAATCTTATGCCATAGCTGTCCGCCAGAATCTCAATGCCTGCGGCAATGGCTCCTTTTGCCAGCTGCACTGCACGCACGGACTCCTTCGTCACCAGCACATCGCCGATACGGACTCCTTTCGTAAAATAAGGTTCCTTCAAAAGACCCTGTCCGTCCATCAGCCCCTCTTCCAGAAGTTTTTGTAACAGTCTCACCATATCCGCGCCCCAGATGCCCCGGTTGGCTCCGCCTTCGAAAGCAGGGCCAGCCGCCGTGGCACAGGCATGTAATCTGTGCCGGTTTCCCAGTGCCATCTCCCCGTTGGTTCCAAGATCGATGAGCAGGGTGGAGGCCTCCTGTTCGAGCATTCCACTGGCCAATATTCCGGCAGTAATATCGCCGCCTACAAAGGCTGACAATCCCGGTATGATATGACAGGCCACTCCTGCAATTTCTGTCTCCACTGCGCCGCTATGACTGACTGTAAAAGGTGCTTTGCCCAGTTCCTCCGGATTCCAGCCCATGAACAGATAGGTCATGGTGGTATTTGCCGCAACGACCATCTGCAGAGTCTCCTGCGGCTGCAGCTTTTTGGAAAAACGCTGCACTCCTTTTTCCATGAGGTCACGGACTTTTTTCTGCATATCTGCCGCTTTTCCCGGATCCTTCGCTGCCTCTATCCGTGAGAGCACATCGGCACCATAGCTGACCTGGGGATTCACACTGGGAAAGCTGTCCACCACTTTACCGGTCATGTCATACAACTGCATGGCAATGGTAGTGGTACCAATATCCACAGTCATCAGCCGTTTACCGTCCGGATTTTGTAATGTTAACGGAGGAAGTTCCAGCTTTTCCGTCACCACCTGCATCCCCCGGATCACTCCTGGACATCTGCCACAACCGGTACAGATCAGGCATCTGGTTCCCTTTTTTCCTGTGGGATTGGTACTGCTCGTATTATACAAACTGATTCCTCTCTTCATCGTAATGATAGTCAATGGCTGCCAGTTTATCTGTGATCTCCTGTTCCTTCACATCCAGATCATCGCAGAGCTGTTTCAGGCTTCCGTAGAAATCACGGAGTTTTAAATTTATAAAGCTTAATAACATTACGGGATCCTGTGGTATCATAACGTTTTCCTCTCTTTTCCTGTTTTTGACAGAGTTATATTGTAAACGAAAGGAGCAAAAATGACAAGTATCATCATCTTTGCTCCTGTTTTATTTTACAGATTATTGATTTTTCGATCCTTTTTCGCACTTGGCGGCCAATTGATCATTCTCCACGGTAATGACAATGGTATCGCCTTCTTCTACCTGATCTGCCAGGATCATCTTGGCTGCCAGGGTCTCCACGTACTTCTGGATATAACGCTTCAAAGGCCGTGCACCGTAGACCGGATCATAAGCATTGTCCACGATATACTGCATAGCTTCCTCCGACAGACGGATGGTCAGCTGCTTATCCTCCAGACGTCTGTTCAGATCGGCAATGATCAGATGAATGATGCCGCCGATATTGTCCTTGGTCAGAGGCTTGAACAGGATCGTCTCATCCAGACGGTTCAAAAACTCCGGACGGAAATGAGCCCGCAGGTCGTTCATGACTGCCGCCTCTGCTTCCGGCTTGATGGTACCGTCTTCATTGATACCGTCCAACAGATAGCTTGCGCCGATGTTGGAGGTCATAATCAGTATGGTATTCTTAAAGTCTACGGTACGACCCTGAGAATCCGTGATACGGCCGTCATCCAGTACCTGTAACAGTACATTGAATACATCGGGATGTGCCTTCTCGATCTCATCGAACAGTACCACGCTGTAAGGTTTTCTCCGGACAGCTTCGGTCAGCTGACCACCTTCCTCATATCCTACATATCCGGGAGGCGCTCCGATCAGACGAGAGACAGAATACTTCTCCATGTACTCACTCATATCGATACGTACCATATTATTCTCATCGTCGAACAGTGCTGCCGCCAGACTCTTGGCCAGCTCCGTCTTACCGACACCGGTAGGTCCCAGGAACAGGAAGGAGCCGATGGGCTTGCTGGGATCCTTGATCCCGGCTTTGGAACGGATGATGGCTTCGGTGACTTTGGTCACACCCTCGTCCTGACCCACCACACGTTTGTGCAGTTCTTCGTCCAGATGGAGGGTCTTGTTACGCTCACTCTCGGTCAGTTTGGCTACCGGAATGCCGGTCCAGCGGGAAATGATCCTTGCGATCTCTTCCTCCGATACTTTTTCATGTACCAGAGACAGATCGGATTCTCCTACCTTATCCTCTTCCTGTGCCAGCTGCTTCTCCAGTGCGGGCAGTTCGCTGTATTTTAATCTGCCGGCCTTTTCATAGTCTCCTTCCCGCTCTGCGATCTGGATCTCATTATTCATGCGGTCTCTCTCTTCCCGCAGTTTGGAAAGTTTATCCACGGATGCCTTCTCGTTATCCCACTGTGCCTTTTTAGTGTTGAACTGATCCTTTAACTCTGCCAGTTCCTTCTGCAGATCTGCCAGACGTTCCTTACTGATCCGGTCATCCTCTTTTTTCAGAGCGGTCTCCTCGATCTCCAGCTGTGTCACCTTACGCTGCAGTTCATCCAGCTCCGTAGGCATACTGTCCATCTCGGTCTTGATCAGGGCGCAGGCCTCATCCACCAGGTCAATGGCCTTATCCGGCAGAAATCTGTCGGTGATATAACGGTTGGAAAGCACGGCTGCACTTACCAGTGCGTTATCCATGATCTTGACACCGTGATATACTTCGTAACGATCCTTCAGTCCACGCAGGATAGAGATCGTATCCTCCACGGTGGGTTCTTCTACCATAACCGGCTGGAAACGACGTTCCAGAGCGGCATCTTTTTCAATATACTGTCTGTATTCATCCAGTGTGGTGGCACCGATACAGTGCAGTTCACCACGGGCCAGCATGGGCTTCAACATATTGCCTGCATCCAATGCGCCGTCGGTCTTGCCGGCACCGACAATGGTATGCAGTTCATCGATGAACAGAATGATCTGTCCGTCACTGTTCTTCACATCATCCAGTACGGCCTTCAGACGTTCCTCGAATTCACCTCTGTATTTGGCACCGGCTACCAGTGCGCCCATATCCAGTGCGAAGATCTTCTTATCCTTCAATCCCTGAGGGACATCGCCCTTGACGATACGCTGTGCCAGCCCCTCCACCACGGCGGTCTTACCGACACCGGGTTCACCGATCAGCACGGGGTTATTCTTTGTCTTACGGGACAGGATACGTACCACATTACGGATCTCGCTGTCACGTCCGATGACAGGATCCAGCTTCTGGTTCCTTGCTTTCTCCACCAGATCCTGCCCGTATTTTTCCAATGTATCATAGGTTGCTTCCGGGTTGTCACTGGTGACTCTCTGGTTGCCTCTTACGGTAGACAATGCCTGCAGGAAACGTTCTCTGGTGATGCCGTATTCCTTCCAGATCTCGGCGATCTCCTTGTTGGGATTCTTGATCATGGCAAGGAACAGATGCTCTACGGAGACATATTCGTCACCCATCTGTTTTGCTTCGTCCGATGCGCTGACCAGTACCTTGTTCAGATACTGACCGACATAAGGCTGACCGCCCTGCACCTTTACTCTCTTCTCCAAAGCCTGTTTTGCACGGTTTACAAAATGATCCTTCTGGATCTCCATCTTTTCCACAAGCTTTAAGATCAGACTGTCATCCAGCGTCAGCAGACTGTACAGCAGATGTTCCTGTTCGATCTCCTGATTGCCATATTCCATGGCGAGCTTTTCACAGCCATTGACTGCTTCTATGGATTTCTGTGTAAATTTATCAATATTCATAATCGTTCGCCTCCTCACATAAGGTTATGCAATTTGCAACTATTCAGAGCCATTAAATATTGCCTGAGCTTTGTTGATTGCTTGCATTCATAAAAAGCTTTGGCAATATTTATTTGGCGAGGTAGCCTCAATGAGCAAAAAGGAAACTGTGTAACAGCGTTTTGCGAATGAGGCTCTGAATAGTTGCTTTATTTATTTTCTTACTCGCGAACAGATTCACAGGCTTTCTGTCTCATCTGTTCTATATTTAATATAACACATAGTCAGAGAAAATCAATTAAGAAATTATAAACTTTATATGGAATCTTTCGAAAATTATTTTCCATTCACGCGGAAGATTAATGCCGTTAGGAGAAAAATCACTCTCCAGATACTCATTTTTCACAATTTAAGTATCTATGCCTGAAATTTTTCTGTATAGACCCATACGCCACATATATTCCTGAAATATTGCATTGAAAAGTACCTGCGGATCACTTTTTTCTCTATAGACCCAAAATAGCGCCGTCCGGTGTCGTGTTTGCAAAAACACGGCATCTTGGCAGCGCCATTTCTCTTTTTCCGTTATTGTAACCTACAGTAACACTTTATTTTTCGGTAACGCCCTTTACTTCATATCCTGCGTCAACTACAGCCTTGGTCAGTACTTCGTCTGCTACATCAGAAGCCAGTTCCACAGTAGCATTCTTCTGCTCCAGACTCATGGTTACGGTCTTTACGCCCTCTACGGCCTCCAGTGCCTTCTGTACGGTCCCGGTGCAGTGGTTGCACATCATTCCTTCGATACTGATTACTTTTGTCATTGTGTTTGTCCTCTCTTTCTCTTCTTTGCTATTTTGCTCTGCGGGGGCTTCCAGTATGCACTGTTCTCCCTCCACAGCTGCCTGCGTTGTCTCCTGTTCCGTCCGGGCTGCTTCCGGCGTTCCTGTTTTCAGCGGAGTAAATCCGCTCTTAAAGCCTCTCAGCCGCAGGGCATTTCCCACGACAAAGATACTGCTTAAACTCATGGCTGCCGCGCCGAACATGGGATTCAGACGGATTCCAAAAGACGGGTACAGCACACCGGCTGCCAGAGGGATGCCGATGCAGTTGTAGAAGAAAGCCCAGAACAGATTCTCCTTGATGTTGCGGATCACGGAACGGCTCAGTTTCATGGCCGTCACGGCATCCCGCAGATCATTTTTCATCAGAATAATATCTGCGCTCTCCATGGCTACATCCGTGCCTGCACCAATAGCCATGCCTACATCTGCGGCTGCCAGTGCGGGGGCATCGTTGATGCCGTCACCGATCATGGCTACCTTATGGCCCTGACGTTTCAGCTCGCTGACCTTTTTCTCCTTATCCTGCGGCAGTACTTCTGCCACGACCTCAGAGATACCCAGCTTCTGTCGTACAGCTTCTGCAGTACGGCGGTTGTCTCCGGTCAGCATGATGACTTTGACACCCATTTTCTCCCAGACACGAATAGCTTCATAAGAAGTGGCCTTAACAGTATCCGCCACGCCGATGACTCCTAAGAATCTTCCTTCCTGTGCCACAAGGAGCGGTGTCATGCCTTCGTCCGCCATCCGGTTCAGACCTTCTGTGGCTTCCTCCGGCAGAGTGATATGATTCTCCTGCAGAAAGGCAAGGTTACCTACATAGAATTTTGTACCAGCAGGAATTATCACGCTACTGGCACTCGATACTGTATTTCTCGCCATCTGGTTCTGTTCCGTTGTCTTGCCAGAGCCATCTGTGGTATCGTTCTGTTTTCCGGCATAAAATACCGCCGTAGGGCCGTCATTTTTTACTGATTCTACCGCACGGAATTCTGCTGCCAGTGTACCTTCCACGCCACGGCCGAAGGTTGCCTTGAAATCCACGATCTCGGGAATTGCCAGACCGAACTGCTCTGCCCATTCCACTACAGCTTCCGCCAGCGGATGCTCACTTTTTTTCTCAAGAGCTGCTGCGATCTGCATCATGGCATCCATCGGGAAGTCGCTCTGATAACCGCCTGCTTCTTCTACCTTTAACTTACCACTGGTGATGGTTCCGGTCTTGTCCAGTACCACAGTGTCAATCTCTTTGGCCTGCTGCAGGGCCTCACCTGTCTTGATCAGGATACCATTGCTGGCACCTACGCCGGTTCCCACCATGATAGCCACGGGTGTTGCCAGTCCCAACGCACAGGGGCAGGAAATTACCAATACGGCAATGGCTGTGGAAATGGCAAATTCCGCGGTAGCACCGCTTATCAGCCACGCGATCAGGGTGATCAGGGAAATGGTCATGACCGTCGGCACGAATACACCAGCCACCTTATCTGCCAGCTGTGCAATGGGAGCCTTGCTGGCACTGGCCTCTTCCACCAGACGGATGATCTGTGCCAGTGTTGTGTCATCGCCAACACGATCCGCACGACATTTTAAGAAGCCCGCCTTGTTCACGGTAGCGGAGACCACATGGTCACCTGCCTGTTTCTCCACCGGAACACTTTCACCAGTGATGGCCGCTTCATCCACACTGGAGTTGCCTTCTAACACGATACCGTCCACCGGTACCAGACTTCCGGGCTTTACCAGAAAAATATCGCCTTTCTGCAGGCTCTCCGTGGGCACTTCCTTTTCCTGTCCGTCCTCGGTCACAAGAATTGCCACCTTGGGAGCCAGATTCATCAGCTTGGCGATGGCTTCACTGGTCTTTCCCTTGGAACGGCTCTCCAGATATTTTCCAACGGTGATCAGAGTCAGGATCGTACCGGAGGATTCAAAATACAGATCGTGGGCATAATGCTCTACCACTGCCATGTCACCATAACCCAGGCCGTAGCTGATCCGGTACATGGCGAAAATGCCGTACACCAGTGCCGCGCCTGATCCCAGAGCGATCAGGCTGTCCATGTTCGGACTGCGGTGCGCCAATGTTTTGAATCCTACAGAGAAAAACTTCCGGTTCACATACAGAATCGGCAATAACAGTAAAAACTGCGTCAATGCAAAATTCATGGCATTGGCATTGCCGTGCATCGTGTTTACGATAAATGCCGGAACCGGAATTCCGAACCATTCTTTCAGCATATGGTGCATAGACACATACATTAACGGGATCAGGAATCCAATGGAGATTCCCAGACGCCATTTCATGGCTCTTGCGTCTGCATCCAGCTTCTGCTGCAACTCCTGTTTGCCATCGGCTGTGGACTTTCCTGTACTTCCCGCATTCCCGGAAGTGCTCTGTCCGCCTGCACCTGCCACGCCGCCCTCAGTCATCACTGATGCGCCGTAACCTGCTTTCACCACGGCAGCTATGATCTCTGCCGAAGTGATCTTCGTCTCGTCATAAGTTACATCCATAGTCTCCGTCAGCAGATTTACGGATGCTTTTTCCACATTTTCCAGCTTGTTTACTGCCTTTTCCACATGGGAAGAACATGCGGAACAGGACATTCCTGTAACATGATATCTTTCCTTCATAATACCCTTGCCTTTCCATGACCTGCAAAGTCTCCGGTGCTTTCAATGCACCGCAGCAGCACAAATTTACAGGTTTATCTGCGACCATTCCGCCGCTTATTTCAATTTCTTCACAAGTTCCACTGCCTCATCTACTACAGCAGTATTCCCCTTCTGGATCTCTTCCACCACACAGGTCTCCATATGTTCCTTCAGGATTGCATAGCCAAAGGCCTGCAGGGCACTCTCGACCGCAGCCACCTGCGTTAGGATATCTCCGCAATAGCGGTTCTCTTCCAGCATCCGGCTGATACCGTTTAACTGTCCGCTCATACGGCTTAAACGGTTCTGTAATTGTTTTCTTTCTTTTTCGGAGCGGGGCGTTGCCTTCTGGTGACAATGACAACATTCCATACCCTTCTCTTCTAATTTCTCTTCTAATTTCTCTTCTAATTTCTCTTCTAATTTCTCTTCTATTTGTTCTGCCATACTTTCTCCCATTCTGAAGCCGTTTCCTGCTATTTTTTCTAAATGCCCACATATTCTTTATTGTCCTCCGATCACATAACAGCGTTCAATATATGCAGAAGGACTAATTGTTGCAGCTATGCAAAATACCCCGTAGGGGTATATCTTGTCTTTCCTACAGGATATACCCCCACAGGGTATTTGTCAAGAGGTACTTTCTAATTCCCGCCAGTTCACCTCTGACCAAAACAGATCCTTACGATCTGCATCTTCATGATTCTGTCGCCGGTTCTGGCGAGGAAGCGGAATAATCCGCTGACGGAAGGGTCTCGAAGATCATTATAGCCCAGCATATAGCCACGGCTTGTGACCTGTAATCTGCTGTCCCACGGGGAAATCTCACTTTTCGCATCCGAAACCGCGAAATACGCGCCCACATCCTGAATTTTAGCGCTCCTTAGCCATGTCTTTGCTATCATCTTAACCGCTGTTCGGTTCGCCGCGTCAAATACCAGCACACCACCGGGAAAACTGTCAGCCATTGCCTGTACCAGCGTCCTGACTTGCTCCGTCAGAAAATAATAGAATACTCCGGAGGCAAAAAATATTGCCCCTTCGGATGCGTCGATTTTGGTAAACCATTCCGTATCATTCAAATTGCAGGGAATATTTTCCTCACGGTCTCCGGCGGGCAGTAATTGATTGCGTACGGCGATAACATCCGGAAAATCCAGATTGTAAATTTTACAGCTGCCATTGTCACAGGCTCTGCCGGTACCGTCAAGTCCACAGCCCAAATTGACCACCGCCGCATCAGGATGATCTGCCAGGTAATTTTGTACCTCCCATGCAAGGTCATTCTGCCGCATGGCAACCTCCAGCGAACCGAAACGCTGCATCAAGCTGTGAGATTTTTTCTCCACCTGTGAAAAGTCATAGTCGATCTGGTCGATCAGGTGTACCGCCATCTCGTCCCGATATAGGTTCGGATACAACTCCGAGCATAGCTTTCGGGAATAAAGGGGGATGATCAGTGTCTCCTGTACGGTGTTCTTCTCAATCTTGTATTTCATTGGTATCTCTCACTTTCGCACATTATGATCATTTCTTTTGACGTTAGTTTTCCCTAACCGTCGCATGTAGCTATATGGTTAGCTTGCGCTAACTTATGTGTCTTAGAAAAGCCGCATTACTGCGGCCTTTCGGCTGACTGTTTTTGATTTTCGTTCCTATTATACTGAACTTATTTCTGTTTTGCAAGGTAGATTTCCACCAATAGATATTTCTTGTCTTCTTCCCAGTTATAGTAGAACTGAATCAGTCCGATGCGGCTCCTGGTGCCGGTCTTCTCATTCAACGCAGAAAACATGCCGCTAGAGCAGCGCACGGGAGACAAATAAGGCTGTCGGCGATCACCGGCACCGACAAGAAAAATCCCACTGCCTTGAACGCAGTGGGATTCCCGGTTTTGCTTTTCCATAATAGAAAACAGCTAATGAAAGCATGGTCTCTCCTTATACAGACTGGAAACCGCCTTCCAGATCCTCAATGATATCATCAATATTCTCCGTACCGATGGACAGACGAATGGTATTGCTGTAAATACCCTGTTCGTTCAGTTCTTCCTCAGACAACTGTGCATGCGTGGTGGAAGCCGGATGGATGACCAGAGACTTCACATCTGCCACGTTTGCCAGCAGTGAGAACAGCTCCAGATTGTCGCAGAACTTTTTCGCTGTCTCCTTGCCGCCCTTGATCTCGAAGGTGAAGATGGAACCGCCTCCGTTCGGGAAATATTTTTTATACAACTCCTGCTGCTCCGGATCGGTGGATACGGAAGGATGATGCACACGCTCTACCTGAGGATGATTGTTCAGATACTGTACCACCTTCAGTGCATTCTCTACATGACGTTCTACACGCAGAGACAACGTCTCCAATCCCTGTAAAAAAATAAATGCATGCACGGGAGAAATGCATCCGCCCATATCACGCAGAAGCATTGCACGGATTGCTGTCACGAAAGCTGCACCCGGTACTGCCTTGGTGAAGGTAACGCCATGATAGCTGGGGTTCGGAGTGCACAGGTGAGGGAACTTGCCGCTGCCCTCCCAGTCAAACCTGCCGTTCTCTACGATCACGCCGCCTAAGCTGGTGCCGTGTCCGCCGATGAACTTCGTAGCAGAATGTACCACGATATCTGCACCGTACTCAAAAGGACGTACCAGATAAGGGGTTGCAAAAGTATTGTCTACTACCAGAGGCACCTTGTGCGCATGGGCGATCTGTGCCAGACGCTCGATGTCTACCACATCAGAGTTGGGGTTGCCCAGAGTCTCGATGTAGAGAGCCTTGGTGTTCTCCTGAAAGCTTGCTTCGATCTTATCATAATCGGAAGGAGCCACGAAAGTGGTGGTCACACCGTAGTCCACCAGAGTATGCGCCAGCAGATTGTAGGTGCCGCCGTAAATATTATTTGCAGAAATGATATGATCTCCCTGTTTTGCCAGGTTCTGGATCGTGTAGCAGATAGCTGCTGCGCCACTGGCTACCGCCAGAGCTGCGGTACCACCTTCCAGTGCTGCAATACGCTGCTCGAAGACGCCCTGTGTCGGGTTGCCCAGACGACCGTAGATCTCACCCGGATCTTCCAGTCCGAAACGGGCTGCTGCGTGATCGCAGTTGCGGAATACATAAGAAGATGTCTGATAAATGGGAACGGCTCTGGCACCGGTCACAGGATCGGGCTGCTCCTGTCCCACATGTAACTGTAATGTCTCGAATTTAAGATTACGCTCTGCATAGGGCTTTTTGCTCATGTTCTGCCTCATTTCCGCACTTTGATGTGCTATGTATTATTGCGTAACGATCCTGGCGGAACCGTTACAATTTCTATAAAAACATGCTAAAACACATTGCAAAATCTGTCAATGTAAAACTTTAGCGCAGCAGATATTTTTGTCCACTGCGCCTCTATTCCTCTCCAGATTGCATTATATTACTTTACTTCACCAGCCGGTCCTTATACTTCAGCCATTTTCCCGTACGTACCCTGTTAGTGAACAAAAATGCCCGTACGACCCAGTCCATGGTCATAGCGATCCAGACGCCGATGACGCCAAGTCCCAGACCCTGTCCCAGGATATATGCCATGCCCACACGGCAGAGCCACATGGAAGCGATCGCCACGATCATGGTAAATCTCACATCTCCCGCAGCGCGAAGTGCATTGGACTGTGCAAAGGACAACGGATGCACCAGCATACAACATACACAGCTGTAACATAACAGAAAAACAGTTATTTTCATTGTCTCCGGACTCAGATGATAGATTCCGCAGATCGGCCTTGCAAAAATAATCATGGGAATTCCCAACAGGACCATGCAGGCATACGCCGCCTTCATCATTTTTTTCAGATAATATAATGCCTGCTCTGTCTCTCCTGCACCGATGCACTGTCCGATCACAGTGATCATTGCTACACCGATGGCGTTGGCAGGGATCTGCTGAAAGCTGGCAATACTGCCTGTTACGGCATTTGCCGTCGTAGCAGCCATTCCAAAACCGGCGATCAGACTGGTGGTCAGAAGCTTACCGATCTGGAAGATACTGTTTTCCAGTCCGTTGGGAACACCAATATACAGAATCTTTCCCAAGATTTTCGTATCGACCCTCCAGTGATTGCTCACTATGATCTTGTCACTTTTTCCAAGCAGCACTATGATCATCACAGCCGACAATATTCTGGAAAACAGCGTGGACAACGCAGCACCGGCAGCACCGATCCCTGCACCATAGATCAGGATCGCATTTCCGGCAATATTTACCAGATTTGCCACCAATGACACTTTCATGGACACCTTGGAATCTCCCACCGCACGGAACAGAGCCGCACCACCGTTATAAATTCCCAGAAAAGGAAAGGACACCGCCACAATATAAAAATAAATTCTTGCGGCATTCATGACATCCGCCTCCACATTTCCGTAAAGCAGTGCCAGCAATCCCTTGTTCCAGATCAGTGCTATCGTCATAAACAGAAGGGCCACACCCCCAACCGCTATAAACAGCTGATTGGAGGCCCGGCCTACCATTTCCTTATCTCCGTGTCCCATATATTGCGCCGCCACGACCGCACCGCCGCTGGCCATGGCCGTGAACAGACCGATCAATAACACACAGATACTGTCCACTAGGGAGATTCCGGATACCACGGCTTCTCCACAGCTGGCCGCCATCACCGTGTCCGCCATTCCCATTGCGATTGCCAAAAACTGCTCTATGATCAGCGGCCACAATAATTTTTTCAGTGCATCCTGTGAAAATAACATTTTTTTCTCTTCCGTCATACCTTACATCGTTCCTTTATCATCACATTAACAACTGCCAAAATATCACATTGTCATTGCATTGTAAATAGAAATGTAATTTTATGATTCAGTAACTATTCAGCACCCCATTCGCAAAACCGCCTCTACGAGGCTTTCCTGAATAACATGCTTGCATGTTATTTGCTCATAGTGGTTACTTCGCCCTATAAATAGTATCAAATGCTCTTACGAATGCAAGCATTCGATGCGCATTCAATACTATTTACATGGCTCTGAATAGTTACAGCTCCTGATATACGAAATAGTCCGCAGCGACCAGGCCGCCTTCCATACCTTGCTCATTGATGGCAAACAGTCCGTCCTTGACACCGACCCAGCGGCCCGGAGTTGCTTCCACCATCTGTCCCACAGGCTGTAAATTTTCTTCTGCGGTTCCTACATAAAATGTACGGTAAATCTCCTTCTCCACCTTCATCTGGATATAAATGACATCACTGTTCCATTCGCCCAGACCGGTGCGCACTTCATCGTCCTTCGTCCAGTTGCCGGTGCGCTGCTGTAAGCTCATCTTTCCGTTTATTTTCTGCACCGTAAGTGCTGTATAACATCCGCCCAGCGATACCAGTCCTGCCACATCGCCGTCCTTCATCTGTTCCAGATGCAGACAGGTGGTAATGGAGAATTCCGGTGCCGGCCATTTCTGCAATAACAGGTTACTGATATCGCACAGCTGCGTCTTCGGGTCTGCGGCCTGGGCATGAAGAATGAGCTGGCCGTTTTCCAGATCATACCATTCCTTTTTATAATTGGCATTCCACTGCCACTGTAATCCCAAATTTTCCCCTTCGAAGAAATCACTGTCCTCCGGTGCATCGATTGGGTACGTCGCTCCTACTTCCGGCTTTTTATAGCGCAGTACCGGTTCGCCGCAGCCGTCCACCTCATTCACACCGATCACCGGCCAGTCATTCTCCCAGTGCATAGGCTGCAAATGAACGATACGTCCTGCATTGCCCACATCCTGGAAATGCAGGAACCAGTCCTGTCCGTCCGGGGTATCCACCCAGGCACCCTGGTGAGGTCCATTGACAGGAGAATTTCCCTGATGCAGGACGATTTTCTCTTCCCAGGGACCGTAAATATTTTTCGACCGCAGTACGGTCTGCCAGCCGGGCTTCACGCCCCCTGCCGGAGCGAAGATATAGTAATAGCCGTTTCTCTTGTACAGCTTCGGTCCCTCGATGGTGGGCTGGGTCGCATGGCCATCATAGATGAACTGACCGTCATCCAGCACTCCGGAGCAGTCCGGTTCGATGGGAGACATATACAGCATGCTCTTGAAACCGATACGGCTTCTGGCGAAAGCTGTCACCATGTATGCTTTGCCGTCCTCATCCCAGAAAGGACAGGGATCGATCCAGCCCACGACCTTACGCACATAAGCCGGCTCGCTCCACTTGCCGAAAGGATCCGTGGTCTTGCACATCATGATGCCCTCGTCCGGCATGGGGATAAATACGTAATAAGTTCCCTCATGATAACGGATGGCCGGTGCCCAGGTACCACAGCCGTGTACCGGCTTGTCATAATAGTCAAAGGGAAGCTTGTCAATGATGTAATTGATGACCTTCCAGTTCACCAGATCCTTCGAATGCAGCAGAGGCACTGCAGGGGTGTTACAGAAGCTGGAAGCGATCATAAAATAATCCTCTCCCACACGAATGGCATCCGGGTCCGAATAATCGGTATACAGGATCGGGTTGATATAGGTGCCGTCGCCCTGATCAGCGATCCACATTTTATGTATCTTGGTCTTGTCCATAATTTCTCCATTCCGCAGCCTTTGCCGCCTTTTATTTACGAATGCAGGTGTTCAACACTCATTTGATAATAGTTACCTGTTTCTGAACAATTTCAGTATAACAGATGTTCCCTTGTATCGCGTGCCATTTTCCCATTAGTTTGTGTCAAATCTTGCATTTAGCGACTATAAATGTCATAATAGTGACAAAAGTTGCAGGAGGGAATCCCATTGAGTTTCTTTTACCAGAACCGTCAGGAACAGCTTTATTTATATTTATCCAAAAACAACCCCTATGCCGTCCATCTTCACAGACAGTTGGAGTTGATCTATGTATTGAGCGGTTCCACCACCGTCACCGTGGAACAGCAAGATTTTTTACTTACCCCCGGTCAGGGTGTTCTGGTTTTTCCGAACCAGATGCATGGCCTGAAGCATGTGGAACCCGGTCAGAATCTGCTCTGTATCTTCGAGCCGGATTTCTGCCACTCTTTCCGCCATTTTTTCCAGAACAAAAAGCCTGCCCGCAATGACTTTACCGTCTCCTCCCTGTCAGAGCACAGCCGTATTGCCCTGCAGGGACTTAAAACACTGGCCGCTGCCATGGAAAAGGATCGTCCCACACCTTCCGATGTACAAGTCTATGCGGAAGGGTATCTCACACTCCTGCTGGCAGACCTGCTGCCATCGTTGCCTCTGCAAGTGCGTAAAAACACAGATGACCTGGAATTGGAGCAAAGACTGCTTCTCTATCTGGATGCCCACTATACCGAAGAATTGTCCCTGGAAAGTCTCTCGAAAGAATTCGGTGTCAGCCGCTTTGTCCTGTCCCGGATCTTCACTGAGAAACTCCACACCACTTTTCCTGATTACGTGAACTCCCGAAGGCTGGACTATGCCAGAGATCTTCTATTGTCCACGGAGCTCTCCGTGACGCAGATTGCGCTGGATGTGGGATTCGGAAGCTCCCGCACCTTTTTCCGGGCCTTTCATTCCGCTTATCACACCACTCCCGGAGCTTACCGCAGGCAGAAAGAATCTTCCTGATCCCTTCCCTTACGCTGTATCCACAGAAGTTCCTCTCCCGCCCGGATATAATCTTTCCAGGTACCGACGATCTGTCCCCGCTCCGGGATCTGGCACATTTCCACCGTCACCGCCGTATCCACGCCTTCCCTTGCCAGGCCCTCCTGATCAAATTCCATCAGCAGTTTTCCTTTGCGCACGATCTCGTTTTGCAGGACATTGCAATGATAATAGGCGCTGTGCAGTTCTTCCCTGTCTCTGCAGATATTCAACAGCAGTTCCAGTCCGCTGTCCGTGCGGAATCGGATCCGGTTTCCCATGGGATAGAGTTTCAATACCTTTCCTGCCGTGGGCGCATAGACCTTTCCATCCTCTGGCACGATGCTGATACAGCCAGTTCCGGCATCAGCGGTCTCTTCCGCGGTCTCTTCCATGCGCTTACGGATCTCTCCGTTCACCGGGCTGCCTATAGTGACACCTTCCCTCACCAGTTGCCTGGCTGCTGTATTTTTTCTCGCTTCCCTGTCTTCCCCTGTCTCTTCTGTTTCTTCCATTTTCCACCGGATACTCCTGCCAGACCAGAAGCCAACCAACAGTCCCAGCACTCCCGTTGCCACGATGTCATACATCTGCATGTTTCTACCTTCCTTTTTCCATGATAAGGTTCCCGCTCCTTATTCTGTCTCATTTTCGGGAAAACATGCCATTTTTTCATTCATAACTTCCAAAAGAAGTGCCGCCACGATTCCTGCCGCCATGCAGAACAGATTCCGGGATGCGGTCTCCGGAGATGTGGCAAAACTGTTCCATGGAACCGTCATCACTGTAGCTGCACTGATGATCCCGAAGATCCCGTGGAACATCCCCGCATACTGTTTTTCAAGCAGGCGGTTTACCAGCCTGGCCAGACACACAAAAGTCACCACGCAGCCGGTCATTCCGGGAATCAACACCTCCGGCCGAAGATGAGCGATCCCCTCTACGAACGGTGTATACAGCCCTAAGGGCATCAGTAGTGTAGAAAAACTCATCCCCGGAGCGATCACCGACAGAGCAAGGGCAAATCCACAGAACAGATACGCTCCGAGTCCCGGCTCCACTGCAGTCTTGGAAGTCTGCAACGAAAACAGCAAAAAAATCATTGCCGCAAACGTCACTCCGGAGACGATCCTGTTTCCTCCGGTCCTGCCCTGCTCTCCCGCTTCCCGCCACAGGGACGGCAGCATTCCGCCGATCAGCCCCACAAATACACAGACGGAAGGCTCCGGATAAGTCTCTAATACGTAAGATAACAGATTCGCCACCCCCAGAAATCCTGCTGCCGATCCAATCATATAAGGGAATAATTCCGGCAGATGGGTCCGCCACTTATGTACCGGATCCGACAGCAGCTCCATGATCGGTCGATAGACTCCGAACACTACACTTAAAACGCCGCCGGATATCCCCGGGAGTACCGCTCCCAGACCGATCAGCGCCCCTTGTAATACTTTTCCCAAAAATCTAAGATCCATCGTTATTCTCCGCATCCTGTTGCTCTTAAAATCATATGCTTTTTCCATAAGAAAATAGGTCTAAAAATCAAAGATAATTATTGACATTTCGATCAGGGCAATGGTATACTCTAACCGTATTCTAAATGAAAGTCATTGATCTCACATATTTTTGTAAGACATTGCTACTTTTTCACGGATGCTTTACAAAAATATGTGATTTTTTTGTCCTACGTTTTAGAATCATCAAAAGGATCAGGCAAAGCCTGAATTATTAAAGGAGGTACCAATAATGAATAACGGTACAGTTAAGTGGTTCAATGCTCAGAAGGGTTATGGTTTCATCACCAACGATGCTAACGGCGAGGAAGTATTCGTACACTTTTCCGCAATCAATGCTGATGGTTTCAAGTCTCTGGAAGAGGGCCAGAAGGTAACTTTCGATACCGAGTGCGATCCTCAGAACAGCAGCAAGATCCGTGCTACCAACGTTACTGTTGTAGCTTAATAGCAAGACAAACCAAAAGGATCAGTCCCGTGGGACTGATCCTTTTTCATGCCCGGAATCCTCTCCACCGCTCCGCAGAAATCTCCGGCTTCGTCACAAGGCATTCCGGATCCGGTGCCAGCACATGCCGTACCACCCGGAACACTTTCTGCGCATCACATAGCAGACACTTCGCATCTCCGAACGTCACCACTTCCACTGCTCCACAATCCAGAAACGCCTGGTTCAATTTCACAAAATCTTCCGAGATATGGGGTTGGTCGGGATTATAGTGTTTTCTCATATATACTTCCTTTTCTCTTCCGTCCGGCAGGATCGTTGTCAATAACATGGGCTCCGCCGCCAGACGATTCGGAACATTCAGCACCTCTTCCACACTGTGGATGTAAGTATTGCGTTCATGTCCAACGCCAACCAGCAGAATCTTACCACCGCAGTCTTTCAGCCGGTCGTAGGCTCCTCCCGGGGTACATGGAGTGTTACGTTCTTCCTCTCCTGCCAGATATTCGGCAGCATTTTTTCCGTACCCCGCTAAAGAATGGGTGGGATGCAGGGAGCGCACCACACCCTCTCTCTGCCGGAACAGATTGGTCAGCAGTCCCACGCAGGATGGGGTATTACGATAGTCATACACTGGGTGCTGTGCATTCACATTGGCCCAGGTATGGGTCGGCAATAACAGAAGGCCTTCCGCAAAATATTCCATCCAGGCATCCAGCACGATATCCGCACCGCCCTCCACTTCTCCGATGGCCTTCATGGAAGAATGGATCAGGATCGTCTCTTTTCCCGTAAGTCCCACATTCCGTAACTGCTGTTTCAATTCTTCTTTGGTATACATATTTTTTCCTCGCATATCGCATATAGTAAAAGGCCGGTTTCCTGGGGAGCATGGAACCGACCTTTTTATGCTGTTTTCTCTACTTTCCCGCTTCCGGTACAAAACTGTCGAAGATGAAAATATCGAAATGTTTTCTCGCTTCGTCCAGTTCCTTCTGGCTCTTGATGGTCCATGCGGCTGCAGTATTATGGTACAAACCTCTGCAAAGCTTCCGGGACAGGATTTCAGGATAATGATGATTGTATGCCACAAAATCCGGCTTGGTCACGAAGTTCAGCAGCAGATTCTGCAATACAAAATATAATATCCCGACATACTCTCCTTCTTTCAGAAAAGCATCGGACAACTGGCCTCGCACCAGATCCGGATGTTTCTTCCGATACCACCACACACCCAGAGGGTTGAAGGACTCCATGCAGTACATTCCCTTGTAGGCCCGCAGCATTTTATCTGCAAGGGGACACAAAGACAGGTCGGTGCGCTCGATCTTGAACTCCACGATCAAAGGCACTTTTCCGTCTACCATCTTCAATACATCCTCAAACTTCGGAATCTTCTCCACAGAATCGCACAGGTGAAACTGCTGCAATTCCTCGTAGGTATAATCACTGATCTTGCCTTCGCCGCCGCAGACTCTTTTTAATGTAAAATCATGGAACACCACGGGGATCTTGTCCTTCGTCAGCTGAATGTCCAGTTCAATACCGAAGCCCGCATCCGCAGCCTTACGGAATGCCGCCATGGAGTTCTCCGGTGCTTCCGTTGCATTATCGTGCAGGCCTCTGTGGGCGTAGAGCCATTCTTTAAAAGGGGCCGTATCGGGCTTATGGATCATCCGGGGCATGATCATAAGGAAGTAAAGAATCGCCAGCACTACAATGACGATCAGTATGATTGCTAAAACTTTCATTCTCAATTCAACCTTCTATCTTATGTTTTGATTCACATACATCTTTTCTGCGCCCTCTTAGTCTCCGCGAAAAGCTGCTGCATCTTACTTTAATCCACTGCCCCGCAATTTTCAAGTAGCTATTTCTAAAGATTTTCTAACGATTTATTGTCTGTTTTATTAATCGTCCACGTCAAAGTTCTCCAGAATGCTCTCCTTCTTCTGGGGCTTCACATCGCCGTGGCGTACCTGGGTCATGGTCAGGAATGCCATCAGGGAGAAGAACAGCGCATAGGGGAACAGAGTGTTATAGGACACCTTCTCCAGCAAAAATCCGGACAATACCGGGGTCAGGATCTGCGCCGCCATGGAAAAGGTGTAATAGGTTCCGGTGAATTTACCCACATCGCTGCCACTGCTCATGGCCACGATCATGGGATAGGAATTCACGTTGATCGCTGCCCATGCCACACCGATCAGGGCAAATGCCACATTGACGATGGGGTGATATTCTCTGGCAAAAATAGCCGCTCCATAGCAGGCTGCCATCAGCAGAACACCGCCCATGATAGTCTTCTTACGACCGATCTTCGCAGAGATGTTTCCAATGGGAATATAGCTCAGAATAGCAGCTACCGTCGCTACCATCAGACAGTTGGCGAAGCTTCCGCCCTCCATCTTCCATACTACCTTCGTATAGCGGGAAAAAGCTGTGGTCACGGCATTATACGCGGTGAACCATAAGAAGATAGATGCAAGCATGAAGTACATACTGCGCTTCACTTCCTTGGGCATACCCTTGGTGCCTTCCGTCTTTCCTGTCTGTTTTTTCCCGTCGAAAGATTTTATCTCTCCGGTATCTCCCACTGCCTCGATCTCACCAGCAGCTTCCACTCCCTCGGCCATTGCTTTTTCTTCTATTGTTCCTGCATTTGCCGCCTCTGCCTTCTCGACTTCTTCCCGCAGCTTATTTTCCCGGATGGTGATCACAAGAATTCCCACAGCAATCGCCATGACTGCTGCAATACTTGCAAATAAAGGCAGATAATCCGGTGTTTCACCTTTGCCCACCAGAACTTTGATCATGATCAGAGCATAGACGCCGCCCACAGCTCCCATGAGGTTGATCACCGCATTGGCACGGCTGCGCAGATGGTTCGGTGTCACATCCGGCATCAATGCCACCGCCGGGGAACGATACAGTCCCATGGACACCAGGGTGAAAAACAGCACCGCCAGGAAGATCACCTGGTTACTGAAGGACTCTCCTGTGTTCCATCTTGCTTTTTCCGCATTGTCGATCATCGGCAGTAACATCATGAAGATCACTGCCAGGATCGTACCTGCCACGATAAAGGGCATTCTTCTGCCAAGCTTCGTATGTACCTTATCAGACAGCGCACCAAACACCGGCAGCAGAAAGATCGCCAGCACATTGTCCAATGCCATGACCGCTCCCGTCATGGTCTCGCCCAGATGATAGGTATTCTGCAGGATCAGTGGGATAATGTTGTCATACATCTGCCAGAAAGAACAGATGCTAAGAAAAGCCAGTCCGATCAGAAACGTTCTTTTGTAATTTAATTTTGTCTCCATAAGAAAACCTCCCAAGTTGATAGTTCTATTCTATCAAAGGAGAATGCTTCTCGCAATCTTCGGGGGTAAAATTGAGGTAAATTTTCTTTCCGGAACTGCTTTTGCATTGGGCGCCTGTTTCGAAGCATCAGCCACCACGAAGTGACGTAAGTCGTTCCAGCGTGGCACACTGGCTGGTCCACCGCCCGAGAAAACGCTGAAATATCACACTTTCTCCTTGAAATATGTGGACTTTTATGTATAATGGAAGAAGTGACTTTGTAACGCATATAAATAAGAAGAGGTTTTTAGAATGATCAGTGCAAACAACGTAACTTACCGTGTGGGTAAGAAAGCATTATTCGAAGATGTCAACATCAAGTTTACCGAGGGCAACTGCTACGGACTCATCGGAGCCAACGGTGCCGGTAAATCCACCTTTTTAAAGATTCTGTCCGGTCAGCTGGACACTACCAAAGGTGATATCGTCATCACCCCCGGTCAGCGTCTCTCCGTGTTGGAACAGGATCATTTCAAATACGATGACAACGTGGTTATGGATACCGTTATCATGGGTAACGAACGTCTCTTCCAGATCATGAAGGAAAAGGATGCCATCTATGCCAAGGAAGATTTCAGTGACGAGGACGGTATCCGTGCCAGCGAACTGGAAGCGGAATTCGCCGAGATGGACGGTTGGGAAGCAGAGTCCAATGCTGCCATGCTGTTAAACGGTCTTGGCATCGGCACCGAGTTCCACTACTCTCTCATGAAGGATCTGGACGGCAGCCTGAAGGTGAAGGTCCTGTTGGCCAAGGCACTGTTCGGTAACCCCGACATTCTGCTGCTCGATGAGCCGACCAACCATCTGGATCTGGATGCGATCGCATGGTTGGAAGATTTCCTGATTGATTTCGAGAATACCGTTATCGTAGTATCCCATGACCGTTACTTCCTGAACAAGGTATGTACCCAGATCGCCGACATCGACTACGGCAAGATCCAGCTGTATGCCGGTAACTACGACTTCTGGTACGAGTCCAGCCAGCTGCTGATCAAGCAGATGAAGGAAGCCAACAAGAAAAAGGAAGAAAAGATCAAGGAACTGCAGGAGTTTATCTCCCGTTTCTCCGCAAATGCTTCCAAGTCCAAGCAGGCTACTTCCAGAAAACGTGCACTGGAAAAAATTGAGCTGGATGATATTAAGCCTTCCAGCAGAAAATATCCTTATATTGATTTCCGTCCCGAGCGTGAGATCGGTAACGAGGTACTGGCTGTGGAGCATCTGTCCAAGACCATCAACGGTGAAAAGGTGCTGGATGACATTTCCTTCACTCTGGGCCGTGAAGACAAGGTGGCTTTCGTAGGTAGCTGCGAGCTGGCGAAGACTACTCTGTTCCAGATCCTGGCCGGGGAAATGGAGCCGGACGAGGGAACCTACAAGTGGGGTGTTACCACTTCCCAGTCCTACTTTCCGAAGGACAATACCGCAGAGTTCGACAACGATATGACCATCGCCGACTGGCTGACCGGTTACTCTCCCGTGAAGGATGCCACTTATGTACGTGGTTTCCTGGGACGTATGCTGTTCGCCGGTGAAGACGGTGTGAAGAAGGTTCGTATTCTCTCCGGTGGTGAGAAGGTGCGCTGCCTGCTGTCCAAGATGATGATCAGCGGTGCCAACTGCCTGATCCTGGATGAGCCCACGAACCATCTGGACATGGAGTCCATCACCGCACTGAACAACGGTCTGATCAAGTTCCCCGGTGTGGCACTGTTCTCCTGCCATGACCACCAGTTCGTACAGACCACCGCCAACCGTATCATCGAGATCCTGCCAAACGGCAGCCTGGTAGACAAGATCACTACCTACGATGAGTATCTGGCAAGCGATGAAATGGCAAGAAAGCGTACCGTATTCACTGCACAGACCGAGGACGACGAGAACTAAGACAAATAAAATGGATGCCGGTAATGCCGACATCCATTTTTTGAAAGGAGCTTTACTATTATGGTAGATTTACACGTACACTCCACCTGCTCCGATGGCACTTTCACCCCGGAGGAATTAGTCGATTACGCGATGGAAAAGGGACTGCGTGCCTTCGCCCTCACAGATCATGATACCGTAAACGGATTGGACCGGGCGATCCGGTATGCGGAAGGGCTACGACAGACACAGGAAGCATCCCCGGCTGACGCTCCCGCGCCTCAGGTGCCGGAAGTCATCCCCGGTATAGAACTTTCCACAGAATACCAGGGAAAAGATATCCACATGGTGGGACTTTTCATTGATTACCACCAGCCGGATTTTGCTCATTACCTGGAGGATTTCATCCATTCCCGGGAGAACCGCAACAAGAAAATGTGCGCACTCCTTCGAGAACATGGCATTGATATCACCTATGAAGCGCTTCTGGCAGAATTCCCCGGTGCAGTTATCACCAGGGCGCATTTTGCAAGGTATCTGCTCTCCCACGGCTATATCCAGAGCATGAAGGAAGCATTTGACCGCTATGTGGGCGACCACTGTCCCTGTTTCGTTCCGAGAGAAAAAGTGACCCCCGCTCAGGCGGTAGAGCTGATCCTCGGTGCCGGCGGCGTTCCCGTGCTGGCGCACCCGATCCTCTACCATATGAGCGACGAGCGATTGGATAACCTCGTGGCAGAATTAAAGAGCATCGGCCTCGTGGGTATCGAAGCCATCTACAGCACCTACAACACTGCTGAAGAACGCCAGATCCGGGGGCTTGCCTCCAAATACGACCTGAAGATCAGCGGCGGCTCCGACTTCCACGGTGCCAATAAGCCCAAGATCGACCTCGGCACCGGCTGGGGCAAGCTGTATGTGCCGGATGAAGTGCTGGAAAATCTGCGCCCGGGCCGGAAATAACTAGAAAGTTAGCATAGCTACGAGCCATGCAAAAATAGAGTGGAACACCTCGATGGGCGCTTGCGCACAAGCGAGGCTGGTTCACTCTATTTTTATACGGCGACAGCCGTCTATGAAATAAGATTGACAGCGTTCCTTGCTGACAATCTTATGAATAGGCATGGTTCGTAGCGGAGGGAGCCTTAAACCAGACGAACTCCCGGAGCATGCGATACACATGTCTCGATGTAAGGTCTCCGGATGTGAATTTTCTACGAAAAGTGATGAGTAGTTCTCGTCATGACGGGGCCGCCTACAGTCGACATCCATGTCGACAATCGGCTGAC
>ERZ1026961.205-NODE-205-length-36299-cov-64.572288_pt1 | contig 36299 bp, 23 predicted proteins | sample MGYA00519298_ERZ1026961 | MGnify/ENA primary metagenome ERZ1026961 (study PRJEB26926, sample SAMN06164515) | human gut metagenome | biome: ENVO:00009003; feature: ENVO:2100002; material: ENVO:00002003 | host: Homo sapiens | place: USA | collected 2012 ...
GTACGGTTCTGAGGGGGGAAGAGGGCAGTAATGCCCTTGACCTACCCGATCGACCTGCTGACATGGAGCAACGAAACGGCAGGGCGGTACGCAAAGGCAACACTGTAAAGCTGTGGGGTGGCAATGTGGTAGATATTGTAATTTACGGCACGGAAAAGACCCTTGACGCCTACAAGTTCAATCTGTTGAGAAACAAGCAGATGTTTATCAATCAAATTAACAACGGCACAATCGCCGTGCGCCGTATTGACGAGGGAGGCATGGATGAGGACAGCGGTATGAACTTCGCCGAGTTCGTGGCTATTCTGTCAGGCAATAACGACTTGCTGAACAAGACGAAGCTCGACAACAAGATTATGCAGCTTGAAAAGGAACAGGCTATTTTCAAGAAAGAACGCATCCGTGCCGAGCGTAAAATAGCTGCCGGTCAGGGAGAAATCGAAAAGGCAAAGCGTACTGAGGCCGATTTCAAGAGGGATTTGGAATACATCAACTCGTATAATGGGGCAAAGGCAACCCTGCTTTTGAACTTGCCGCAAGCCAGTACCGAGGAAGTTGGCCGGGAGTTGCACCGTATCGCCAAGACCTACCGCAACGGAGCGTATGGTACAGTTGGCACGTATGCAGGGCTAAACTTGTTGGTGCATAGCGAGTATAATATGGACGGTACGTTTGACCGCAATACATTCTTTGTAGAGGGTATAAGTGGATTGAAATACCGATGCGGTCTGAGCGGTGCGCTGCCGCTTGGTTTCGTTGAGTCGGCACAATATCCGCATGGAGCATTAAGCAAATTGCCCTCTCTTATCGAGAAGCAACAAAAGGCGGTAGAGCGGATAGAAAGCGAAATTCCCACATTGCAGGACATCATTTGCCGTCAGTGGAGCAAAGCCGATGAACTGTCAAGGCTCAAACAGGAATGTAAGGAACTCCAGCACAGGATTGATGAAAGCCTGAAAGAGGCCGAACAACCGCAGGCTGCCAAACACGAAGCTATTGCCGAAGCTGCTTGACATAATCATAATTCAACCGTTCCCTCTGCATGGTCGCGATGACCGGGCAGAGGGATTTTTTGCGCTCCGGTCTGCCGACGACTCTACTCTTGTATGGCATCCTTCCTCCCTTTATAGCCTCCCGATTCCCCGCCGCCACCCGTTTCCCTTTATAGCCCTCATATCCTCTATTTTAGCCCAATAGGGAGAATGAACTTTCATCGCATATCCGTTTTTTGCGATACGCCATTTTTAGCTTCTACATTGGTGGCAATGTATCACTTTTGCCTTCACACCTCCTAATAGCTTCAAGCAAGGCATCTTTTAACCTTATGAAGGCAAGTTTATCCACTCCTTTTGATATACTGATTTCATTACAGACCAAATCTTTCAACTTGAGTAAACAAGGAACATCTGCCTTATATCTGTCTCCCACATCTTGTAGGTCATAGTCAAAATTATAATGATAAGCAAGAAATTGCGTAAAAGTATTTTTACTTTTATTGCTTAGTTTGCAGAGAGCATCAAAGAGAGCATTGACATCTTCAGATGCAAATATAGCACGAAGTTCGTATGTACAACTTTTATCTGGATAAGGCAATCTGTCTATGATTATAAGTTGTTCTACTGTTCCTTCAGTCAAATTACGCAGTGCTTTTTGCATTTGATCTGGCAACTCATTTATCTTTGATTCTATCTTCTGCAAGAAATAGTCCACAATATCAACCGTTATTGAGGTCTTGGAATCTGTGGTTACATAATTACATCCACTAATAAAAAGCCCTCTTAGCTGATAAAGTTCCTCTAAACAGGTTTGGCTATCAATCATTTCTGCTATTCTTACTTTTATTAAAGAGACATAAGCCTGTATAAAATAGAAAATGCCAATAGCGTGAAAATATGATAGATATGCAATACTATAACCAAGTTGATAAGCATCTTTTATCTCTCTATCCAATATGGATTTTATAGTGTCCTGACAAATACTTTCAAGTTTTTGCTGCTCCATATCGAAAAAGCCGGATAGCATTTCCCAAGGTTTCAATTCTTTTTGCTTATCCCTTATCTCCGTAACAATAAATTCTACAAGTGGAGCACCTGTGATAATATATTGTATAATAGCCGTAACATACTCCGGATTTAAGACATCATAAATTAGCTCCTTGTTCAAAGAGTGATATTTTTCCCTTAGATGCTGTATCCTTTGCTTATCCTCATTATTATCTTGGAGTAGTGAAATCCGACAATCTCTACTCCAATTACAAATTACCTCTTTGTTCTCACTATTATTATACTCTGCATACACTGCAATAAATGACCCAAGAATATTTTTAAGAAAGATATTATCCTTTTCAATCAGCTCGGGAGGAAGTTTGTTTAAGTGGCTTTTAAAATCATATAAACATTGTCTCAAAACCCGTAAGTTGTCGGATTTTGTACACTTGAAACAGGCAATAATGAAATCACGCATTTCTTTCAAATAATCGGATACCGGTACTTCGCCAAGGAAGTATTCGATGGCTTCTTCTATGTCAGGTTGTATTTCAAATTCCTTGCCTATGGTCTTTTCCTTAAACTCATCCAATACAGCCTTGGGAAGTTCTTCAAGGTGGTTCTCATCTCCAATTACGACAACATGACAATTACAATGTTCTACAAAATAGTTGATAAAGCCTAACAATTCCTTCATCTCTATCAGGCACCTTTCGATGTCATCGAATATCAGAAACTTTACACCTTTTATACTGTCGTCTTTCACTTGTAGTAACGACAACGAATCCAGTGTTGCGGAAAAGGAACCATCCTCTTTAGAGTCTTCATTAAAAATCCATACTCGTCTTGAAGACTACCTTACCGGCTAATTTCAAAACTCCTTTTATGAAACGCCCCGTTTTCGAATAGAAGAAAGGATTTAATTCCCTATCTATAGCTGTCTTGATGTCATTCACGCTATCCATTCCATAGGTCGAAATATAGATGGGCTTTAGCGTAATTTCCCCGTCGGTATCTGCGGTCTCATCAAACCTCTTCTTCCATTCTTTTATAAGATGAGTTTTGCCACATCCCCATTTTCCTTTCAGCATCACGGCGTACTGAGGATTAGTATTATCAGCATAGCTGTTTAAAAAATCAAGAATCAAAGTATTCATACCCTTGTTATTAACATAATTCTATTTTAACTCTATTGGAAAACAAAATGTAGCAATAAGAATATTAAATATGAAAAAGTAAACAACGCTGCAAATCCATTATCACCACATCCACAATGAACAAAGTTAGTGATATTTCTTATACAATAATATCCAAACAACTAAATTTCATGTTTCTTCTTTGAAAGATCCAATAAAGGCTTGCAGGAATCGTCAGTATTACCATTGATTGCTTAAATATGCGTCTCCTATCATAATAATATCCGCAGAAAATGTGATGGTGGAATACATTTGGCGTTTCCTGTCAACATTGTAAACCTCTTTGTAATATACGATATACGCATATTTGAACTCCACGACACGAAAGATTGAATTATCCTTAGTGTTGTAATAAATCACCTTGCCGCTTATCGCTTTGAAAGGACTGTTTACCATTGCTTCAAGAATAGTAGTTTCTCTGGTAGATTCAACGGTTATGGTAATACGTCCGCCAATAACATTTGTCACTGGCCTTCCTTTATTATCTGTCTTGCGGTTAAATTCAATATGTGATGAAATCACTTCTATATCCTTCCCTTGCAAGCACACGGTTGCCTTTAATTCTGTCATGCTGATCTTATTATTTATTATAAAACCAAGACACTTCGCCTTGGTTAAAGCAGTCAGACCGCTTTCAAGACAAGAAGGAGGATATCATATTTCGCAAATATAGAATTTTCCTTTGAACATAGCAAACAATCAATTAAATTTATTAACCAGCAAAATAGAAGAAACTCTATTTATAGGCTATCCTCCCTTCTAAGTATTATTTATACAAAGTAGAGAAATGCTTGCAAGTTCAAGATGTATCACGAGATTAAGACTTGATGTAATTTTTTCAAGTTGAGAGCCGAGCTATCCGCGTAATAGCTCGGCTTGTTTTTTAAAATGAGGGAAAGGTTATTTAGACAGATGATATTTGTCCTTTATATGCTCGGCCACGTGTTCGACTTCTGGAAACAACGTTGATTTATCTATGCCGAGGGCTTCAAGCTGCTTCCTGATCTTCTGCTTCTGCGCTTTATTGATGATGTACATTTTGTATCTGAAGTTAAGCTGTGCAGGCTTGCTTTTATTGCCATTGATACCATAAAGGAAAAATGCCCCGGACTGCCGGATTATGCGAGGATTGTCAAACATAGGTTTCACGCAAAAGACTCTTTCAATATCCTTTGAGTCAATCACATTTTGGAAATGAGGTTTCTCGTACTTAATTTCATGCAGAAGATATTGGATTTCCTCTTCGGAGTTGAACTCCTTCCTATCCAGTTCTCTTAAATCTTCGATACTGAAATCTATTGGGCGTTTGGCGATATTAGAAACGACACTGACAGCATCGCTATCAAAATATTTAATATCTGACGTTTGAACTTTGAATCGGAACAGTTTTCCGTCAACGGCATCATTCTCGCACGCAAAATACAGAGCTACCAAAGGATTTGTAGTAATATCCAAGAGGCGTGTCGGCAAGGAGTAATGCTGCATCTTGACCAACTTCTCAAAGGTAGATGTACACCCTTTGAAATCAGCCGGACTTTGAGCGATAATATCTCTGAAAATTCTATTTTCATTTTGGATTAAGAACTCTTCTCGATATATGGAAGGTACTAATCCAAAACTCTTATCTGACTGTCCTCGATAAAAGATATGGTAATCCATATCGTCCTCTAATTCGTCTTCAAGTTTCTCGAATAGAGTCCGGATGCTACCAATACTTGATGAATCACTCTCCGGTGTATAATTATATGCCTCGTATGAAATCTCCCACGGACGTTTTCCAAGAGTCTTGACTATTTTTTCTGACAACCCATTATATGATGCAAAGCTATCATAAGTATAGCCCAGTTTCTTGCTTCTTAAATACGATGAAGTGTTGGAATCCAAAGGAACATATTTTTCTGGATTAGCGTAGAACAGAACAATGCTGAGCTTTCCCTTTCCGACACTTTTAATGTTCAATGCCGTTTGAAAAAGTCGTTCATCTACTTTCCCTTCTTTTACCTGTCCGAACAATTCCCATAATACATTTATATCATTGTTGCCCCTGATTGTCTTCCATGGGAATAGATGCACTTTCATGGGATGTGTGGTCGGGATACCTGATACATCTGTCGGTTCTGGACAACTAAAATTTAGCTTATGCCTTAAATCCTGTAAGATTTCGACCCTTTTTTCATCGGAGTGAAACTTGTTGAGATACGCCAAGAATGTGAATGGGTCTATTTCTTGCAGTGTGATCTCTTTACCTTTTTCTGTACCATCGCGAAAACCGGTAATACCTATATCTTTTAGCGTAGATATAAGTTCTGGCTGGCTATTCTGTTTTTCAAGTAGCCAATCGGATAATTCTTTGTAGAATGGTATCCATGTAAATTTATTATCCATATCTATAATTATAGTTATGTAACTAATGGTTATTAATTCATATAACAACTTAGCAGTTTGAAATTGGAATTATTTACATTAGGTATAATTTCTTAAGCATATCATAATAATTGTCACCAAACTCAACAATACAGTCATCAAATATGCCATAAATAAAATTGTCTTCATCTACAACAAGAACCATATGGCCTCCTTTAATTTCAGCAAAAGGTGTGGGATTTGACTTTCCAGTCAATTCACAAAATTGGTCAAAAAATAAATTATACGGATAATCGGATAATACTTTTTTTATTTTAAAATTCACATCACAATGCAAAAATAAAATATGCATATTATAAAAATGTGATATAAATCCAAGCAATTCCGAAGAAGCATGGTAGTTCGCTTTTTTAAAGATCTGCTTCAAATCTAAACGATTTATGAGTTCTCTATCAGACCAGTTATACTTTTCTTTTAGAAATCTTTTCAATTCCATAATATATTAATTTTTAATCACTATATACATGTGTACCTTTTGTTGTAATTTTACAATTTTCACAACGAGCTTCTGGTTGATTATTGGCTGTTCTAATTGTGTAAATATGAAGATCTTTCATGTTTTGCACTCCTCCTTTTAATGCATTATTTACTGCTTCAAATTCAGCACAATTATTAATAGGCCATAATTCATGCGAATTTTTCGGCATTTGTCTTCGTAAAATCGGATGTATATTTTCTGGTCTTGAGCCGCTCTTGCCATAATATTTTTTACCCGTTTTCTGATCAATTGCTACACTGACCATAGTTGGAATTTTCTGAATAATTCCTTGTTCCTTTTGTTTTCTTAATCGATTTGCAAATCTTCTTGCAGCTTTTCTTGCTTTTCCAGAATAACTTTTTGTTAATCCTAATACATCAATCCACGCATTTGTATCATCGACATATCCGTATAAGTTTAATATTCCACCTGCTAATCCAATCGGGTCTTGCGATATATACATTCCCATCTTCGGCGAGTAGTACCTGAACCTGTTGTACGCCAGCCCTGTCTCCCGGTCATAATACTGCCCCTGGAACAGGAACGGTACCATTCCCTTGTTGCCGGTCTCCCCGATGACGTTCCCGTCCATGTCGAGCACCCGGCTCCACACCTCGTTGCCATCGGCGTCGTATGCCTCCGTCGGCGTTCCGAGCTGGTCGGTCAGTATCGAGTAGGACCTGCCTTCCTTTATCATTGCCACCGGCACGAAGGAGTCCTCGTCGAAGAGCCATACCGTCATGTCGCGGCGTTCCGTGTCCGTGTTCCACCTGTCCTCCACGACGGAGTATTCCCTATGCTGCTTCCACTGGTGCAGCGGCACGTTGCCGTTCCACACCCACCGCGTCACCGTCGTGCCGAAGCTCTTGGAGAGCCTGCGCCCGAGCGCGTCGTATGTGAACTCCACCTCCCTCTTGTCGGGCCGCACCACCTTTGCCAGAGAGCCGTCGGCGTTCCACCGGTATCTCCAGCGGTCCTTCTTGCCGTCAAGCCACCTTCCCGTGCCGAGGTAGCGTTCCGTCAGGTTCCCGTCAGCATCGTACTCGCAGTGCCATTCGCCGTCCTGCTCCAGCCGTCCGCCACCGAGGTAGCGGCGCAGCCTCATGTCCGGGTCGGGATACAGGTTTCCCGTCTGGTCGCTCTTCCTCCACTGCACCCTGCCGTCGGGGTATTCCGCCCTTTCGAGCTGCCCCGTCGGGGTATAGGAGTAGCGTGTCTCGCCATGCCTGCTGTCTTCCACGGACAACAGCCTGTCGGCGACGCCCCAGCGGTAGCGGCGCATATGCCGTGTGCGCGAGTCCTTGCGTGTGCGGGCATCCACCAGACGGCCTATGTCATCATAGGCGAACGAGCGGACAATGCCTCCCGGAAGGATGCGCTCCACCTCGAAGCCCAGCGCGTCGTGGCGGTGTGCCGATTCCCACGAGCCCGCGCCGTCGGCGTCGCTGCCACCGGTGGCAGTGAACCCCTCAAGCTCCCCGTAGGCGTTGCGGGTGTAGTGCAGCGAGGCCCCCGCCGTGCTGTCGAGCGTGAGTATCCTGCCGGTATGGTCGTAGGTGCGGAGTATGGTGTTGCCGTCGGCCGTTTCCCGTGTCGGAAGTCCCAGGGAGTTGTACGCGAACTCCACCGTGCTTTCCCCCCTCGATGCCTGCACCAGCCTGCCGGACAGCCCGTAGGCGTAGGTCTGGTCAGGGTCGCCTGCCGTGGGGTATGAGACGCGCGTCACGCGCGAGCAGGCGTCATAGCCGTATTCCCTTTCCGTCCCCGAAGGCAGCGTCTCCCTGACGACGCGTCCGCCCCTGTCACGCAGGTAATGACGGACGGCCCCGTCGAAGCCTTTCTCGGCGGTGACGTTGCCCACAGCGTCGAGGGCGAACTCGTAGCTCTGGAGCCTCTCGTTTGTCACACGGCGCAGGCGTTCCTCCTGGTCATAGCGGAAGTTCACCACGCCCCGGTGGTCGCGGCGCCTTGTCAGCTTCCACATGCCGGAGTAGCCGTACTCCACGTGCTGGACGTTGTCACGGTATTCGGTGAGGTTGTCTATCCCGTCGTAGGACAGGCGTATGTCGTTGCCGTCGAAGTCGAGCACGCGCACCACGCGGCCCACAGGGTCGTATTCCCTTTTCTGCACCGCACCTTTGGGGTTGGTGACGCTCACGCACCTTCCCAGCAGGTCGTAGCCGTACAGCGAGGTGTTCCCCCGGCTGTCGGAGGCTTCCGTGAGGTTATGGAAACGGTCATAGGCGAGCCTCGTCACCACGCCGTAGGGGTCCTTCACCGATGCCACCGCACCGTTGCGGTAGGTCATCCTCGTGACGGCACCTTCGGGGTTGGTGCGGCTCACCAGATTGCCGGAGCGGTCATAGCCGAACTCCCACGTGCCGCCGTCCGGCGTGGTCACGGATACGGGACGGTTGCGCAGGTTCCCCCTGGCGGGGTACACGGCGGACACGCTGCCGCCGCACGGGTCGGAGCTGTCGGTGCAGTTCCCCCAGCGGTCATATCTGTACAGGGTGCTGTTACCGAGCGGGTCTGTCTGTGCGAGTAGCCGGCGGCTGTCGTCGTAACGCCACAGGTGTTCCCCACCGTTGGCATCGACCTTCTTCCACACAAGGCCGCCGCGGTGGTGGTACACCGTCAGCTCCCCGTGGCTGTCGAGCACCTCGGTCACTCCCTCCCGGAACGTGAGCCTGTGGTCGTATATGCCGCCGTCGCCCCACGTGTGTACGCAGCGCGAACCCACGCCCGTACCGTCGTACTCGAAGTACCACGCAAGGCCGTTGCGCCATGTCTCCTTCACGATGAGCCTTCCGGCATACTCGTATGTCATCACGTCGCCCGCCGCGTTGCGCTGGAGGGTCATGTTGCCGTCGGCGTCGTACTCGTAGGAGGCGAGGGTAATCTCTTTCTCCGGATCTTCCGGATGCGGGCCGCATATCTCAAGGATGCGTCCGCTTCTCGTGTCGTGCTCCACTCTCAGGCGGCGGCCCGCGCTGTCGGTGATGGAGCGCAGCAGGCCCTCTTTCGTGTAGTCGAAGCGGATGCCCAGACCGTTGCAGTCGGTCACGCTCTCAAGCAGGCGCACGGAATCGTACTCCTTGTGTGTGAAGCGGTAGTAGAGATCCTCGGCCATGTCCCACACGCAGTAGCCGCCGTCCTGTTCCAGACGGGCCTCCTTGCGCTCGGAGAGGATGAACGAGGGTTCCTCCGCTGTAGGCAGGGGGAAGGCCACCGGGATGCCGTCACTCATGCGGAGCGTCAGCGCGCCCTCTTCCGTGTCCGCGACGACGCCCATGTCGTAGGCGTGGTGCCACCCGTTGCCCAGAGGACCCCGGTAGTCGCTGCGGCTGTACCACGTGCGCTCCCATGACAGGGGCACCGGGCCGTCGAGCCAGAAGTCCTCCTCGTCGGTGAAGAACGTGCCGCTGGCCACGTCCACCGGGTGGCCCGTAACCGTACAGATGGCCTTGTGGAGCATATTCTTCAGGGATTCGCTCTTTATCGTCCTGTTGACCTTGCTATGCAGCCTGTCCGCCAGCTTCCTGGTCTTTTTCTTGTAGAAACGCCCGAACGCCCCCGTGCATTTGCGGGCGAGTGCCGCCATGGGGTTGAGGGGGACGGGAACCGGGCTGGTGAGTATCTGCCTGGCGGGAGGTATCGGGTTGATGACGCCCGTGGGCAGGAACATGCCCGGAACCTTGTGCACGCTCGGTATGCCCACGTCGTTGCAGTCAAGGTGCAGGTGCGCGCCGCCGCCCGAGAAGGGCATCCCGTCGGCAAGTACCGTCAGGCTGCCCATGAAGGCGTGGCCGTTGTTCTTGGGTATCGCCGCTGAAGGGGCCGCCCAGCCTGCGCCCATGGGGATGTGCGGGATGCTCCGCGTGGGTGTGGATGCGACCGCGCGGGGGATGAAGCCGCCTATCTTGACGGTGGCGCCCAGCATCCCGACGGCCATCGTCAGCACGGTGTGGCCCACCTCGGCGAGCTTCGCGCTGTCGGCGTCGCCCGTCTGTTCCGCTGTCGGTGGCGGGGGGATGAACGAAGAGACCGCCGCCGCGATGAAGTCCTGCGGACGGAGGAGAACCCCGACATAAGGGTGAGGCATGGGCACGACGGGGGACGGGGGTATCGTCACGAGGTGGATGTCCACGCCGATGACCGGGTCGAGCTGCTTGGAGATAGGCAGGCAGGCCATACCCTTCATGCCCATGGCACCCAGTACGGGAAGCATGGCGGCTTCGCTCAGGCCGTCGGCAAGACCGCCGATGGCGGCTGCCGCCTTGACGCCTGTGTCGAGGGCATTGACGGATGGTGACACACCGGCCTCGGAGTTCGCCTTGACGCCTTCCGAGATACCCTTGACCTGCGCACCTACGCCGGTCTTTAGGTTTGCACTTACGCTGTCGAAATAACCTGTGTCTGCCATTGATATTCTGAACGAATTAAAATATTACATCGTTTGGAGTTGCCTTTTTATCTCATCAACTCTCTTCTTTATTCTATTTAAAGGGTATTTCTCGCTCCCCCCAAATGAATAAACTGCGACAAGTTCCATTAACTCCAAATATAATGCGTCTCTTAAATCAACATGGTTATCAGCCTCTAATGCCAATTGAACATTTCGTTCTCGATTAATCAAAAATAGGCCGTCACATCGCTCTTTAATAACGGCCATATCTTTACCTGTCGCAAATATCTTGTCTAAAGCTAATCTCGCATAATTTTCTTGATTTACTATCTGACAAGACGCATAATATATCAGAGAGAGTATCAATTCACATGGAGTCCAAAGATTTCTATTGCCATTAAATTCTAACGACAACCCTAATGGATAAAGCTGAGTGAACTTTTCTGAATAATTGTAAATATATACCCAATAAAAAAGATCCCTAAGCGTAGTCAAATCCTTTGATGAATTAAAACTCATTTTTTTTATAAGTTTCTGCTTGATTTTTTCAAGACGTTTATTGCCAGAAACATCCAGTTCAGGCATAATTATTTGAAATTCATGTTCCATCATTTTATTATAATAATTTTTACTTTATCTCCTTCATCACATTTTCTTAGAGCAGCACCTATTGACGCTCCAGCCCCTCGATTATCTCCTGGAGAAATATGTTCTATATCTGCACCCACGCCTCCTTCTACAAACATCGCCATTGGCCATTCATCTCTATCCAAGCCTTTTTTACTTTCAGTTCCCAATAGAGATTTTTGTCGTTGACTTGGGGCTCCAGTTCTGTCAATTGTTACAACATCGGGTTTCCCCTTTTGAATTGCACGCTTAATATGACGAGTTGTTTCTGGATACTCAGCCTCCGAAATTCTTAAGATATATTTATAACCTGGATTATTTTTTACTTCTTCAAGGTAACAACCTTTCAATCCTAAAGAATCAATCCATGTATTGGTATCCTTGACATATCCGTACAAGTTTAGTATTCCGCCAGCCAGTCCAATCGGATCTTGCGAGACATACATACCCATCTTCGGCGAGTAATACCTGAACCTGTTGTACGCCAGCCCTGTCTCCCGGTCATAATACTGCCCCTGAAACAGGAACGGTACCATTCCCTTGTTGCCGGTCTCCCCGATGACGTTCCCGTCCATGTCGAGCACCCGGCTCCACACCTCGTTGCCATCGGCGTCGTATGCCTCCGTCGGCGTTCCGAGCTGGTCGGTCAGTATCGAGTAGGACCTGCCTTCCTTTATCATTGCCACCGGCACGAAGGAGTCCTCGTCGAAGAGCCATACCGTCATGTCGCGGCGTTCCGTGTCCGTGTTCCACCTGTCCTCCACGACGGAGTATTCCCTATGCTGCTTCCACTGGTGCAGCGGCACGTTGCCGTTCCACACCCACCGCGTCACCGTCGTGCCGAAGCTCTTGGAGAGCCTGCGCCCGAGCGCGTCGTATGTGAACTCCACCTCCCTCTTGTCGGGCCGCACCACCTTTGCCAGAGAGCCGTCGGCGTTCCACCGGTATCTCCAGCGGTCCTTCTTGCCGTCAAGCCACCTTCCCGTGCCGAGGTAGCGTTCCGTCAGGTTCCCGTCAGCATCGTACTCGCAGTGCCATTCGCCGTCCTGCTCCAGCCGTCCGCCACCGAGGTAGCGGCGCAGCCTCATGTCCGGGTCGGGATACAGGTTTCCCGTCTGGTCGCTCTTCCTCCACTGCACCCTGCCGTCGGGGTATTCCGCCCTTTCGAGCTGCCCCGTCGGGGTATAGGAGTAGCGTGTCTCGCCATGCCTGCTGTCTTCCACGGACAACAGCCTGTCGGCGACGCCCCAGCGGTAGCGGCGCATATGCCGTGTGCGCGAGTCCTTGCGTGTGCGGGCATCCACCAGACGGCCTATGTCATCATAGGCGAACGAGCGGACAATGCCTCCCGGAAGGATGCGCTCCACCTCGAAGCCCAGCGCGTCGTGGCGGTGTGCCGATTCCCACGAGCCCGCGCCGTCGGCGTCGCTGCCACCGGTGGCAGTGAACCCCTCAAGCTCCCCGTAGGCGTTGCGGGTGTAGTGCAGCGAGGCCCCCGCCGTGCTGTCGAGCGTGAGTATCCTGCCGGTATGGTCGTAGGTGCGGAGTATGGTGTTGCCGTCGGCCGTTTCCCGTGTCGGAAGTCCCAGGGAGTTGTACGCGAACTCCACCGTGCTTTCCCCCCTCGATGCCTGCACCAGCCTGCCGGACAGCCCGTAGGCGTAGGTCTGGTCAGGGTCGCCTGCCGTGGGGTATGAGACGCGCGTCACGCGCGAGCAGGCGTCATAGCCGTATTCCCTTTCCGTCCCCGAAGGCAGCGTCTCCCTGACGACGCGTCCGCCCCTGTCACGCAGGTAATGACGGACGGCCCCGTCGAAGCCTTTCTCGGCGGTGACGTTGCCCACAGCGTCGAGGGCGAACTCGTAGCTCTGGAGCCTCTCGTTTGTCACACGGCGCAGGCGTTCCTCCTGGTCATAGCGGAAGTTCACCACGCCCCGGTGGTCGCGGCGCCTTGTCAGCTTCCACATGCCGGAGTAGCCGTACTCCACGTGCTGGACGTTGTCACGGTATTCGGTGAGGTTGTCTATCCCGTCGTAGGACAGGCGTATGTCGTTGCCGTCGAAGTCGAGCACGCGCACCACGCGGCCCACAGGGTCGTATTCCCTTTTCTGCACCGCACCTTTGGGGTTGGTGACGCTCACGCACCTTCCCAGCAGGTCGTAGCCGTACAGCGAGGTGTTCCCCCGGCTGTCGGAGGCTTCCGTGAGGTTATGGAAACGGTCATAGGCGAGCCTCGTCACCACGCCGTAGGGGTCCTTCACCGATGCCACCGCACCGTTGCGGTAGGTCATCCTCGTGACGGCACCTTCGGGGTTGGTGCGGCTCACCAGATTGCCGGAGCGGTCATAGCCGAACTCCCACGTGCCGCCGTCCGGCGTGGTCACGGATACGGGACGGTTGCGCAGGTTCCCCCTGGCGGGGTACACGGCGGACACGCTGCCGCCGCACGGGTCGGAGCTGTCGGTGCAGTTCCCCCAGCGGTCATATCTGTACAGGGTGCTGTTACCGAGCGGGTCTGTCTGTGCGAGTAGCCGGCGGCTGTCGTCGTAACGCCACAGGTGTTCCCCACCGTTGGCATCGACCTTCTTCCACACAAGGCCGCCGCGGTGGTGGTACACCGTCAGCTCCCCGTGGCTGTCGAGCACCTCGGTCACTCCCTCCCGGAACGTGAGCCTGTGGTCGTATATGCCGCCGTCGCCCCACGTGTGTACGCAGCGCGAACCCACGCCCGTACCGTCGTACTCGAAGTACCACGCAAGGCCGTTGCGCCATGTCTCCTTCACGATGAGCCTTCCGGCATACTCGTATGTCATCACGTCGCCCGCCGCGTTGCGCTGGAGGGTCATGTTGCCGTCGGCGTCGTACTCGTAGGAGGCGAGGGTAATCTCTTTCTCCGGATCTTCCGGATGCGGGCCGCATATCTCAAGGATGCGTCCGCTTCTCGTGTCGTGCTCCACTCTCAGGCGGCGGCCCGCGCTGTCGGTGATGGAGCGCAGCAGGCCCTCTTTCGTGTAGTCGAAGCGGATGCCCAGACCGTTGCAGTCGGTCACGCTCTCAAGCAGGCGCACGGAATCGTACTCCTTGTGTGTGAAGCGGTAGTAGAGATCCTCGGCCATGTCCCACACGCAGTAGCCGCCGTCCTGTTCCAGACGGGCCTCCTTGCGCTCGGAGAGGATGAACGAGGGTTCCTCCGCTGTAGGCAGGGGGAAGGCCACCGGGATGCCGTCACTCATGCGGAGCGTCAGCGCGCCCTCTTCCGTGTCCGCGACGACGCCCATGTCGTAGGCGTGGTGCCACCCGTTGCCCAGAGGACCCCGGTAGTCGCTGCGGCTGTACCACGTGCGCTCCCATGACAGGGGCACCGGGCCGTCGAGCCAGAAGTCCTCCTCGTCGGTGAAGAACGTGCCGCTGGCCACGTCCACCGGGTGGCCCGTAACCGTACAGATGGCCTTGTGGAGCATATTCTTCAGGGATTCGCTCTTTATCGTCCTGTTGACCTTGCTATGCAGCCTGTCCGCCAGCTTCCTGGTCTTTTTCTTGTAGAAACGCCCGAACGCCCCCGTGCATTTGCGGGCGAGTGCCGCCATGGGGTTGAGGGGGACGGGAACCGGGCTGGTGAGTATCTGCCTGGCGGGAGGTATCGGGTTGATGACGCCCGTGGGCAGGAACATGCCCGGAACCTTGTGCACGCTCGGTATGCCCACGTCGTTGCAGTCAAGGTGCAGGTGCGCGCCGCCGCCCGAGAAGGGCATCCCGTCGGCAAGTACCGTCAGGCTGCCCATGAAGGCGTGGCCGTTGTTCTTGGGTATCGCCGCTGAAGGGGCCGCCCAGCCTGCGCCCATGGGGATGTGCGGGATGCTCCGCGTGGGTGTGGATGCGACCGCGCGGGGGATGAAGCCGCCTATCTTGACGGTGGCGCCCAGCATCCCGACGGCCATCGTCAGCACGGTGTGGCCCACCTCGGCGAGCTTCGCGCTGTCGGCGTCGCCCGTCTGTTCCGCTGTCGGTGGCGGGGGGATGAACGAAGAGACCGCCGCCGCGATGAAGTCCTGCGGACGGAGGAGAACCCCGACATAAGGGTGAGGCATGGGCACGACGGGGGACGGGGGTATCGTCACGAGGTGGATGTCCACGCCGATGACCGGGTCGAGCTGCTTGGAGATAGGCAGGCAGGCCATACCCTTCATGCCCATGGCACCCAGTACGGGAAGCATGGCGGCTTCGCTCAGGCCGTCGGCAAGACCGCCGATGGCGGCTGCCGCCTTGACGCCTGTGTCGAGGGCATTGACGGATGGTGACACACCGGCCTCGGAGTTCGCCTTGACGCCTTCCGAGATACCCTTGACCTGCGCACCTACGCCGGTCTTTAGGTTTGCACTTACGCTGTCGAAATAGCCTGTGTCCGCCATAACTGTCAGTTTTTATCGTTATTTAACTCGAAAATACAAATAGGCAGATGCAACAATGGCAATCACAATAATTACACCGAGCCAAAATCGGAATCCGGTTGGACCCAATAAGTCAAGAAAGAAATTTCCTCCCCAGCTTCCGGGTCTGGCGTATGTCCATTTCCAGTCGAATATCAGTCCGACAAGCCAAACCAATAGCAGAAAGATTACTACTAAGTACCCCACTTTAGGGTTCGCATAGGCATATTCGGTTGCATTAGTGAACAGCCCTTCAAGATTTCGCAATATGTTGTTCAGCCATTCCATTGTATTTTCCTAAATTTCTTTTATACTCATACAAATAATTCTCCCAGTTATCTCCTAACACTTTGGTCAGAACTTCATTTATTTCATCGTCACTGACCAGCTTGGAGCGTGCCGAACTGTTTAACAGGCTTAATAACAGGAGAGGATAAGAGGAGTTTTTTATCAGGTCTATGGAAAGTTTGTCTGAAAGTCTGAAACCTTCCACATAGCATTCCGCAGCTAACGATTTCTCATAATTATTTTCCCGGCACCAACCACACAATCTCAATGCTTCACTTTGCATTAGGTAATCGTTGCATCTGGAGTATGCTTCAGCACCGCGATAGTACGTCTCTGCCGCTTCTTTCCAAAGCGACTCTCGTACATAGATGGAGGCTTTCCCTAATAAGGTGTTTCCGAGCAATCGGCAAGCTAAAGAGGGATCTAATTTTTCTTCCCCGATTTCAGCGGCTTCTACGGCTTTGTCGGCAAAGTACATGGCTGTCTTGTAGTCCTTACGGGAAATCTGGTCTGTATATAGAATTGTATATACGGTTACAAATTGACTGATCCAGTTAATGTCTTTCTTCACATTTTCGAGAGCGATATCGAGGCATTTCTTCGCAAATTCCTCTGTTTGCGCTGCGTTCCCTTTTTTCACACTGTTCATCAGTTTGATTAATGCCAGCCTGAAATTCGAGGCTGCCGGGTCGCTCTTATCTTCATTCGTCGCTTGTTCCGCGAGTTGCTCCATTGCACCGTCTAAATCTATTGGTGGATAAATAGACACCGCGTCATTGGAGTGTTTGGCCATTAGTTTACCAAACTGTTCATAGTCTTTTATGTCGGATATCCCCCATACCATTTGCTTGTGGAATGGCAGAGCAAGAGCCTTTTCAAACCATTCACGACATCCGTCATAGTCGTATGTGTTCTTTAGGTTAAAGACAAAACTGCATTTCATATCAGTCCCTTTTACAAGGGATTCTGTCAGCTTGTTGAAGTTGGCAACTGCGACGGAGGCATCGTTTTCCGCTTCTTCCGACTTATAATCAGCTATCCAATCAACACGTTCAAAGACAATATCTTCGGGTTTCTTTGAGTTATTCCAGTATTCTACTTGTTGTGCAATATACCCTACAACATCTTTTGAGAAATCGGTTCTGGAACTGAACGGAAGTTCTATGAGGAACACCATATCTTCCTCTTCGCTATCAAGGGCAAGCATATAGTCATAGAAAGCATCAAGCATACTTTCGTCTCCCGGATTGATGACGATACGGATTAACTTGACCGGTTTCCTGACTGCATCTTCCCATTGGTAGAGCATCTTGTCTGCTATTTGTTGTATGGCGTTGCTCATATGCTGTTAATTCAATTTGACAATAGTTCCGGCTACGGCTGTGGTTCCGGAAGAATCTATCGTAGCCTTTGTTGTACCACTGACCGTGGCACTGCTGCTGCCGGTTGCTGTAAAATCAGTACTGGAGATATTATAATTGCTGCCTGCTGTACAATCAATATTTTCTGCTGATTGCGCAATATTGGCACCCGCGGACTCTGTTATGTCCTTTTCCGCATTAGATGATATATTGCCTTCGCTATCAATCATTATTTTGTTTTCTCCAACACATAAGGTGATGCTTTTAGAGGCAGATATTGTGATATTTCCTTCTCCGTCTGCCGTATAGCTGTTGCCTTCCTTGTCTTTCATCATAACGCTTCCTTTTTCATCATCAAGCGTTATGGTACAACCGCTGCGGGTGGTCAGGCTTTTTGTTTTGTTTGAACTGCCGCCACCGGTGCCTGACATTCCATGGAATAAGCTGCCAAGTACAAACGGACGGTTCGGGTCATCATATCTGAATGCCACCATGACTTGGTCTCCCTTTTCGGGTATGAATACAAATCCTCTGTTTGTGGCCACTTTGTCGCTTGTACCTGCGTCAGGAGTGAGCACCCGTATCCACGAGGTTTGCATCGGACCGGTCTGCCAGTTCATCTTGACTTGGACGCGGCCTAACTTTTTCGGGTCCTCGTTGCTGACAACCACGGCCTGCTGTGTATGAGCGACAGGCAGAGGTACATCCGGGCATGGAAGGGTGGGAATAGAGGACGGAAGTGCGGTGAAATAGTTCTGGTAACTGTCACCCATACCGGCTACGTGGGTTATTTCTGTAATGATATAGGTACCGATGCTATTTTTTACGTGGATACCTATTCCTGTATGGATAGCGGTATGAACATCTATGATACTGCCCACCGTGAGGATGCGGCAATCGCTTTCCCCGGTGATGAAACTGGATGCGGCGCTATCGCTTTGCTGCCTGCGTTGGAAATAGGCGTCAAGTTCACCCTTATTGGTTATGCGCGGTTCCGCCCGTTGGACAGCGGGAGCGGTAAACAAAGCCAATGACGAGTCAAAGGCCGCTTGTCCCAATGTGTTTTGTCCGGCTGCGGTATCGGGGGATTGGCCGTTATAGGTCTGGTTGTTCACCGAATGGTAAGAACTTCCCTTTATTGGTCGGGCAAGTGTCTGCGAGCAGACATCGAGCACGGATAGTTCCTCGCCGTATGTCAGCTTGGTCGTCGAGCCGGCCTGTGGCTTCCCGAATACAAGGTTCTGTCCGTCGTAGTAGAGCCATTCCTGATATTGGCGGGCAAGTCGTTGTATGAATCTGAAGTTGGTTTCCTCGTACTGGCATTCGTATTCCAGCTTCGATTTCGTTTCCGGATTGACAAGAGCTTGTACTCCTGCCTTGTCTGTAAGTTCCTTAACGATGTCAGACAAGGATTTGTTGCACCATGAGGCACAAGTGTGGTCTGACTCCAGTAGGAATGTTGACGAATATCCCGTCACTTTTATATTTCCGTGTGTTCCACCGGAACGATGAAGTCCCACCATGGTGGCCACGCCGACAAAAATAGTGCCGCCGAAGTCCATGATTACTTTTTTCCCAACCCAGTCTTTTGACGCCTCCGGGATTTCCACACCATAGGCTTCTATGGCTTGGATATCCAGTGTTATCTCAAAGTAGTGATGCTCATTGATGCTCTGTTTGAGCATCAACTGCACAAACGACGGCATGGGTATGCCGGCTATTTCCAATGTGACTTTTTTTTGTTCCAGCATGGCGGCATTATATTTGACGGTTTATATCCAAATTGCCAAAGCCGCCCGGCGGAAGTCCGTCGGACGGCCTGACAAATGTTTTGATTTAGGATTTACCTATGTACGCCGATTTATTTCTTCGGCCAACGGTTGTCAAGAGCTGCGCTGCCAACGATGATTTCTTCAGCGGAGAACGTAATGGTGATTGTCATAGGCACATCGTTGTTCGCGTCCAGAGTTTCCGAGTAGTGAACGATGTATGCGTTCTTGAACTGGATCTCCTTCATCTTGGCATCTTCCTCCGTTTTTTTGTAGATAATCTTTCCTTCTACAGGTTTGAAAGGGCTGTTCAACATCGCTTCGATGACCGAAGTGTCTTCTGTTGATTCGATGGTTGCTTTTACTCTACCACCCAATACGCTTGAAGAGGGCATACCTTTAGGGTCCGTGTTACGACTAAACTCATAGTTTGAATAAAGGACGTCAAATTCCTTGTTGTTAAGTTCCAATGATGCTCTAAATGCCATAATACTTGGATTTAATGGGTTAAACTTAATTATTTTACTTCGGTTTCTCCGTCCTTGCGCCCTAACCGGTATAGATGCAAAAAAGAGAAAACCTCAAAAACGATTTTTTGAAATTTCCTCTCAGCCTCCGGATGACTCAGTTTTATTGTGGGAAAAAGAGAAGAAAATAAAACATCATCTTTGATGTGAGCAAATATAAGTGCTTATATTCATTTTTCCAAATTTTTTAGCGCGTTTTTTTGCTGTTATTTTCATTTTAACACGTTTTAAACTAATGTTCGTGTATAAAGCCACTGTCCTATATGATTAGAAACACGCCCCGTTGATGATGTGTCGCTATTAAATTGATTCCCGGTATTGTACAATAACACTTGTAGAAGAAGTTTCATCAGGAACGGACGAAACCGTCGGAAAGCAAACTGCTGCCGGAATGCAGAAAAACGGTATCCACCGCATGAAAGTGGCAGATACCGTTAGCAGATTGACTATACAGTCTGAATGTTTGCGTATGTCCTAATTCTTACGCCCGTATCGGCAGATGAGCAATGAACTTAATACCAGGAGCGCAAGGGCAATCATCCATGTGTAGATCTTCCGTTCCTTTTCCAAATGTTCGATGTCCGCCGCTTGTTGTTTGGAGCAAGTTGTCAGTATATTAATCTGGGATTGTTGTGCCTTGCAGATATCCATAAGTTCAGAATTAATCCGTTGCTGTGTTTCCAGCGAAGTTTGGATGTTCTTGAAGTTGCGGTTGGTCGTATATGCGTCACGGATATATCCGGGCGTGCTAACCTGTAACGAGGGAACCTGTATGCTGTCCGGAAGGTATGTCAGTTCTGCATTATTGCGCCGTTCCGTTGCGAAGCTGTTGAACAGGAGTATGCCAACAAGTGTGCCGCTGATCAGAAAGGCTATTAATGCTATGATGGCAAACATTGTGTTTGATGATTTTGCGACAGGTTGTTGGTACTCTCGTTCAAGCCATGGATGATGGTTCATCGTGTGAGGCGGAATGGATGTTCCATACTCTACAGTCCGGACTTCGGCATTTTCTTCGGTCTCTTTTTTCTCAAGAGCCTTACGTCTTGATATATCCATAAATTCGCGCTTGGCAATCTGGTATTTATCCGCTTGATAAATTACAAGGTCGTTTTTTACCAGCCAGTCAAGAACGTCCTTGACACTCCGTTCTGATACCTTGAGGTTGCTGATGCTCCAAAATATTTCTGCACAAGATACCCATATTGGCTTCTGGAGGCACTTCTGATATAGGATTTCAAGAATCTCTGCCTGTAGTTGTTCTCTTGTTGGTTCCATTTTATTTACAGTATTAATTGTTTCGGAATAAAATAATATTTCTTGCCAGCGATGAATACAGGTCTGAAAAGGTTGCGTTGATATATGTCTTCCAGTCTCTTCATCTTTGAAATCAGGGTTGTATAGCCACTATTAAAGTCCGTCAGTTCAACCTTTCTTTTCTTTAGTTTCTTCACCTTTGTTGAATTTAAAAGGCTGTCATTGGCCATGACTCCCGTCTTACAATAGAAGATTTGAGCCAAATATGGATTTCTGGGCAATACTTTTCGATAGAAACTTCTGTTTATGCTTTTCTTTTGCCGGTTAAATTGCTTGCGAAGCACTCTTAGCTCCTTTTTCCCTATGTTATCTGAGAACTCCGGGAGCAGTCCCCTGTAGCTTTGCAGCAGTTCCATCACTTCCTTGTCATCGAGTAGATATCCATATTCGTACCCGTCCATTATACTGTCCGCTACGGAGGCCTTTATATAGTAGGTGTCATTCACGCTGTTTCTATCTATATCGTCAAGGCTCATACTGTCAGGATTTTCCGTATGATGGAATATATGCGTCAGTTCGGATGTGGGACGGCTTCTTAGGACACCTATATTTCGCTCATAATCTTTAAGTGAGTGCAACAGTAGGCTGTCCGTCTCGAAAGATTGCCATAATACGGAATCCAAGGCTGTTTCCAAAGCGTTGCTTTCCAGTCTGTTTCTACCTTTAGGGAATAAGATTCCTCCTACCGTAAGGCTGTTGTATGGAGCATCGTACAGGTATAAGTTGGCATCCGTAGCTTCTATGTTCTTGAACAGCTCCGTCTTTACCAGTCTGCTGTCTGCGATATAATTGGATATATGGTCTATGTATTTCGTAGAATGGCTGTCCAGAATGGATTTGGCCTGCAATAGGAAGTCCTGATAAGAAGTGCCTGACGCTCTGTCTATCTGGACAAACAGAAGCCTTGCCGGTTGGGTTGCCAGCCACGAGAGTTGTTGCTCGTGCAAGGATAAAGTTTGCTTTGACCCTAAAATGACAAATACATTGTTGCTGAAACGGCTTTCGTCATCATAACGGGAGATTTGTTTGATAGCCCCGCCAAAACCGTAAAACGATGATTGTTCCTCTTGCTCGTTTTTCCGTTTGGAAGAAATGGATTGTTTGATATAGTCGAGCCAGGCTGAAAAGTCCTTGGTTGGGGCCAAATGTCTGTTTTCTCCGTTGGAGGATATGCAAGTTGCTGAGAAAGTGTAGTCATATCCGGGCTTCATTTTCAGCTTTAGGTTCTGTAGTACATTGATATATGGGGATAGATAAGGCAGGTCGGCATCATTGAACAGTACATGTATGTTCACGTTTTTGTTTTCCGCTTCCATCTTTCGGACATCGGAAACCATGATGTCTCCGCCTTTGATATTGATGATCTTATTCCAGTTCTTGTCCCAGACGGACAGAGGATAGTTCAGCCGGATATTCCCATTCGTCATAGGCCCTGCCGGGTTTCCATCCAGGTTGAACAACATCGTACCCTGAATATTCGCATTATGTAATGCCAACGTATCGGGATACATTAGGTTGACAGCACACAACAAAGAATCACGGTATCGTGAATAATCAATATGATACACCTCATTTTGGCCGACTTCTGCAAGAAGGTCAGCGGGAACCCACCCTAAAAAGCGTTTGGTACTGTCTGATAATGCGGGAACATTGGAAATCAATGCGGATTTGCCGCTCTTGTCTAACTTGTATAGGTAAACAACCTCTCCGCTGACAACTACCGCATCCGTTGTTGTTTTCAAAAACGGCTCTCCATATATTTTCAGGGTATCTCCATTGAAGAATTGATGGATATCGAACAGCTTGTTAATGCTGTTTATGCCTATACGATACCTTATCGGCTGGTTGTTGCGGGGATTGATGCGGGCATGGTCGTACATCAGTACATTTTCCGATGGTATCCATCCGGCATAATTGACTTTACGGGGTTCCTTAAAGTGTCTCTTGCTGTTATACAGGAAACCTATTATCGACTTGGGCTTGCCTGTAATGTCTGGGTCAGCCTGAACGAGCTTGTAGGTTCCGTTCTTTTCACCTACTATGTAATAGGGTGTGCCAATCCCGTGTGAAGACCGCTTACGCTGGAAATACGGGTCTTCATAACTTTGATTTCCGGTCCTGTCCGAATAGACAATTCTGTTTGTCTTGCTTTTCTTTGTTTTGACAGGAGCTTCTGTTAATTCCGGATAATTGAATACATCCCTATCCATTATTTGTATTCTGTCGCGGATGGACACTTGGGCAGATACGTTGCACGCAAGAGTAATCATCACGGCCACAGAAAACAGATTTCGTATGAGATTCAGTTGTTTCATTTTTCAATATAACTTTGTGTCACATGGATGGACTTGACGCAATTCAAATCGTCAATTTTTACATCATCAATACTCACACGCTTTTTCCTGTTGCTTTCAAGAAAATGCAGTCCTTGGCAATAGCCGTTGAAGTCATTATATTTTTCATCATTGATGACGACCACTACCTGGTCTGCATCAATGCAAAAATATTTGTTACGGATATAATTCGTATGTTCGTAATAGACCGACTTTTGTGAGACTTTGGCGTCAGCTATGGCTTGCAAGTGTTTTTTTATATCATTCTGTACCAGTACCAACGAATCCACCGTGACCAGTTCCTCTGCTTTTTCAAAGCGTGGGAGAATGGTTATACGGTGCTTCACCGGATATTTCGTCGTATTGGTTTGTAATGAGATGGTGTATTCTCCCGGAATATCATACGAATACACGACTTGCTGCTCGTATGCGTCCACAGTACCGCTTTCTCCAAATTCCCATAGCCATGTGTCCATACCATAGCCTTCTGCCGAAAAGACCAGCTCTTCGCCTTGATACCCCTCTGACACTCCATTTATACGGGGTATGGAATCAATGGCCTCATGCTCCAGCCCTGAGATAACTTTGATATACTTGTTTACGGAGTGTTTTCCGTCTATTTTCAAAGTAATAAGATATTTGCCGGCCTTACGGTAAGTGTATGACACATCCGTATTTCTCATCAGTGTATCACCGTTTCCCATTTCCCATATGAGCCGTTTGCCTTTAATCGCTGCCGTATCGTTGACTAATAGCTCCAACCGCTCATTGACCTCATAATGAAAATTATCATTGGTGTCATACACATAAAAGTCAATATTGGCAAGGTGCGACTTCGAAGGCAGGAACAAAAACAAAAGGATACCTGCCATGGCAACCAGTCCCAATATGATGATTGTTATAGTTTTCTTATTATCCATCGCGAATGTTTTATAAATTGGCTTTACATTCTTCCAAATCCCGTTCAATCAGTGCATTGTTATGTACCAGACTGTTCAATTCCTCTTTTATGTCGAATTGACATTTAAGCATTCTGGAGGACAACACGCCGAAAAGGAATTTCGTATTCATATTGTTTTCCTTGTATATATGCTGCAATTGGTAAATCCCATCCTTCACCTCGTCCATCTTTTGTACTTGATGAATGTTGAAGTCCAGAGAGTCAATCTCATTCCAGATGTTCTGCGCCTGCCGCATATGTGTATGCTGGATTTCAAAAATACGTTCGGAATGGTTGATTTCGTTTATCAACTCCGAACTATCCTCTGTCGGTACGTTGAGTATATACCGGCAAAGTATGATATAAATTGCGGCTACTGAGAAAATCAGCAGCAGGAGGAAACGGATGTTTCCCCATAGCATTTCGTCTTTTGTCATGGCTTCGTCAGTTTATTCTTGGTTAATTCCTGATATTTGATTCTACACTTTTCAAGTTGCTCCATGTTGCTTTCACGCTTTTTGCTTTCGCGGTCAAGGTCATCCATTGATGATTGGATGACACGGATCTGTTCAAGCATGGCTTTATACACTTCGTACTTGCTTTTATCGGCCTGCATCGCAATGTCATTTTCCATCAATAACCGTTTTTTGGTTATCAGTTTTTGCATATGCTTGTGTTCAGTCGAATTTCGTCGCTTGGTCTTCAGATTGTTCAAGTCTCGGAACAATTCTTCTATCTGGAAGTTAAGTTCTGCCTGTTTCTTGAACACATTGTCATATTCGGCCTTCTTGCTTTCAAGAAGGGATATTCCCTTTTGTGCAGTCACAATCGTTACGACACCTCCGGTTGTGGTAACAATCAGTGCGATAGCGAATACCAAAGTAAATCGGAGTTTCGCTTTCAAACGAGCTTTTTTGTTTTCTGCTTCCATACTTGCTATGATTTAATCGCTCAACCTATAAACGACCATGACCGTTTCTTTTGAGCTTCTATTGTTTCGTGACTTTCGTCTCCTACTATAATATTCTCACGAACCATTCCGATGTATTCCAGTTCACTCATTTTGTGGAACATATTGCTGAGCAGTGTCACAAATGCCCCTGCCGTCTGCAATGACTGGTTTATATTGGTATGGTCATACATAAGCTTGGTTAGGCTCTCTATCTTCGTGATAAATTCAGAGGGTGTGACATTGGTCCACTCATAGAAATATTGGAGCAATTGTTCTCTTTCCGTTTCGGAAAGACTTTGAAGAGCGGAGTTCAGACCGTTTGCAAGCTCATTCACGGCCTGCACAAGATATATCGGCGGTTGCTCTAAGGCAATTTGCTCGATAAAGAAGATTCTTGAGTTGTAAAAGGCAGAGAAAGCTTTACACAACTCAAATGTGTTGTTGGCAAGCGTATCTCTACGCTTATCGGCAACATTCCTGCTGTAAATGAGTTTTACGTCTTCTTTTATAGACTGTAGGGTACGTGCCAATTGGGAAATAAATGTTTTAATCCCATCGTGGCAAGCGGAATGTTGTACCGGCGGAATATATTGATGGTTGATTTTATAGGTATTCCCTTGTCTGCATACCTCTGCTACCAGCAAAAAATTCTGGCTGTAGAAAGATTTGTTGACTTGGTTCTTGGGGACGATATGGAGTTTTATGCTCGGCAACACATACGGGTGATGTAAGGGCACCTCTTCCGGGTCCGGTTCACCGACAGGTATCAAGTGATACGGATCTACGGATATTAGTACCATATACTCACTGTCTTCGGCTTGCAGGCCGGATTCTGAAATGGTTGCACTGGGTTTCTCATCCCCGTATAAACCATCGTAATAAACGATGGGCAGACCGCCTTTGGTGATTGCGTTGCAGCTTTTCAGACGGACACAGAGAGTGGACATGGTATCACCTGAAATCTCAATTTCAAGATTGTCACCTATCCCTTCAAGAACCTCTCCAAGTCCATAGTTATAACTGGTCAGGCTCCTTCCTGCTTCGCGGTTGAGAGCTTCCGTTTGGCTATACTGGTTTGCAAAGAAATGCTGGCTGGTCAGCTTCAGTCCATTGACCCAGTTTACAGGCAAATATGTTAGTGTTTTCATATATTATGATGTTTTTGTTTCTACTTGTACTCGCCGGATATATATCGTTTGGTTATTCTTAATCTTATTGCCCTCACTGGTCAGAGTGGGGTCAAGTATTCTTATGAACAACGGGAAGTTAAACCATTTTGAGGTATAGAACATCCATCCGATTTGCATATCTTCCTTCTCTGTTTCAATCTTGTTTTGAGGGAAACGCCTGTTTTGGTCTTCGATAACCCAATTGAACCAGTTTCCGAGAGATATTTCATTGGGCAGTCGAACAACCAGCGAAGCGTATGTCGGGTCTTTTATATTCCGTTTAATCTTGACTTTGACCGTTCGGAAACCGAAGTTGTCTATATTGTCCCAATATTTCCGGTCAAAGGTCCCATAGCTCAATTCCCATGGGGTGTATATCGGATGCGGGATGTCCAGGAACAGGGTTCTGCTGTACATTATCAGATACGGGATTGCGAACCACAGGATATTTGTTGTGTTCCATAGCGAATAAGGCAGCTTGCTTATCAGTTCAAACAGCAGATAGTAGCACCATCCGCCCAAAGCGCATATCGTGATTAGAGTAAGAATGACCGCTGTTCGGGAACTGCCAATACCGATTGCTCCGAACAAATCGGAGGTTGACAGTTTGCAGAACAATGCCCCAAGGAGGATATAGGACAGTATCGTGAATGTCAAGCCTCCCCAGACGTATTCGTTTTTTAGGAAACCGAACAGGCTGGGTAAAGCGACGGCAATGGAAGCCAGAAGAATGAATATGATTAATTTCTTCAGGCTAAGTTTGCTCTTGATCGTTTTTATTCCGGTCAAGACAAATATCATTACGGCTACAAATAATGGAGCCAATAAATAACGTGCAAAGAAATATAGCAATATCTTCATATTATTAGATTTTTCATAAGTTCATATTATATCCTAATCGGTTTTCTCCGAGTATAAAATCCGTTTCTCCACGTACCAGATAATCAACTTCGATATTTCTTGTTGAAAGGATGAAAAATTCAAGTATCCGGCGGACATTGGATAGATGCGTTTTTACCTCCTCATAGTCATCTGTCGGAGTATCAAGGATGATTGTCGCCGTCAAATCATCGGTTTCACTTATCATTAGACCATTAAGGCCTAATGTCTGTCCGATACATCCGGAACCGACGGAAAGGTAAACCGTTTCATCAATCTCATGGACTTTCAGTCGCAGTTTCACCTTCAATCCCAAAACGATAAGGAACAGTTGCTCGATAGCAGGCAGGTTCTCTTTATACCGTTCAGCATTGCAGAGGAATAGGAACAGCTTATATTTCTGATGGGAAGTAATGGATAGTTCGACATTTTCCATTACTTCAATCATCTTGATGAAGTTTTTCTTGGAGTCCGGGTCTGAAAAGAAATTCAGATGGCGGTTATTGATACGGACCTTTTCTTTGAAAAATTCAGTATCAAAGGGTGCAAAGAATTGAATCAACTCTTTATCCTGTTTTTCATTGGCTCGGATGGCTTCAACTATCTCCTTGTTGCTCATGCCCGGTGTGCTAAGCACCAAGGGATGAAATAGTAATTCCGGCAATTGATGGTAGATGCTGTTTCTTGCCAGATTCAGCAATATATATTCTTTGTCGGCATTTGTCGTCGCGATATGCTGTTCCGAAACGCTTAATACATCTCTGGATTTCACACGACTGTTCATACCATGGCAATTAACCATAGTATGGTCCAACAGCCGCCGGTCAAGAATAAATTGAAGTTCATCATAAAAGATTTCTGCGACGAAATTTATTGCCTGACTTCGTTGGATACTTTCCAAGGGTTTCTTTTGCGCTAACATTGTTCCCATATCAGTTCACCGTTTCGATAGTTTATGACGATGTTGTCACCCGGCCTGATTTGCTCAGAGACAATCAGACGAGATACGGACTTCTTGATATAAGTTCTTATGACTCCAGCTATCGGACGTGCGCCGTATTTGGGAGAATACCCTTTGTTTGCCAGATGTTGCAATGCTTCATCCGACAAATTCAACTGGATGTTTTTCTGTTTCATCAGTTGTTCTTGCAATCTTCCAAAATGGAGGTTGAATATCTGTTTGGCGACATTTTCATCTATTGGCGCAAACGGAACCACCTCGGTGAGACGCCCCAAAAATTCAGGTCGGAAATATTGTGCCATAACCTCGATGAGCTTTCCGGAATCAGGAGTATGTCCGGATTGTATTTGTTCCACAATCCACTGGCTTCCGATATTGGAGGTGAAAATGATTATGGAATTTGAGAAATCTCCTTCCCGGCCCAGTTTATCATGTATTTTGCCTTCATCCATCATTTGCAGGAAAACATCATAAACGCTGCTATGGGCTTTCTCAATCTCATCGAACAACACTACCGAATAAGGTTTCTGCCTGATTTGAGTGACCAGCAGACCGCCCTCCTCATACCCTACATATCCCGGAGGTGCACCATACAGCAATGCAGCCGAATGTTCTTCCTTGAACTCGGACATGTCAAATCTGATCATGGCTGATTCGTCATCAAACAGTAACTCGGCCAGTGATTTTGTGAGTTCTGTTTTTCCCGTTCCGGTAGGACCAAGGAAGAAGAATGAACCTATAGGTTTCTTGGGGTCACTCAGTCCGCTGCGTGATTCTATAATGGCATCTGATAAAGTTGTAATAGCCTGGTTCTGTCCTTTGACCCGTTCTTGCAATTTGCTCTCGATGCTCAAAAGTCGGTCCTTCTCGCGGGCTTGTATTTTTCCGATAGGTATATTGGTGCACTCCGCTACAATCGCTTCTATTTCCGAAGAGCGTATCTCTTCAATGGACTGGTCGGATAGCATCTTTAGCTCTTTGATGATGCCCGACAAACGTCCTGCTTTTATCGTAATGTCATCTTCTTTGTCCCACACATAGTTGTCAGACAGTTTGGTGGTCAATACGACACTGATTTTGCTGAATACAGAGCGGTACAGCAAGTAAAGCGGTCCTTCAGATATTTTTTCGTCGAGACTCCTTATTTTCTCAAAATCCGTTTCCAAATCAGATATACTGGCTCGTGCGTTCTTATTGCATAGCCGGACGGCAGCGGCGGTTCGGTCAAGCAGGTCGATGGCGGCAGATGGCAGGCTTCGCTCCTTAAAATATCGTTTGGAGAGTGCGATTGAGTCTTTAATACACGCATCTGAGATTCTTAGCTCGTAATAGTTTTCAATCCTTTTTTTATGTAATTGTATGGCACTTTCCAGTGTAGTCGTATCCAGTTCTCCAATCTTTATGATATCAAGACGCCCTTCTATCGGATGCTTTTCGATGTTCTTCCGGTAAGAGTCGTTCGTGAGTGTGAGAACAAGATTCGCGGCTCCCTCGCTGATTTGCGCACTTAATATGTTGACGAGCATGGATGCCTTGCCTGATGCGCTGTTCTCCAAAAGGACCTGTAAATCATCAATCACCAGTACAGCTTGTTCCAATTGGTTGAGCTTGTGCATCAGATTGACAACTTTTTGTGCTATCTCCGTTTCAGACGAGGTTGATGCGAGCAATTTTGCCGTATTGAGTCCGACAATAGATATTTGCTTTAACATCTCGTCTTCATTCTCACAAATATCTTTGACAAAGGCGTTGATGATGGAACTCTTTCCGATACCGGATTCACCGACAATCAGTATTCCCTTGTTCTCTGAGCGTTCGAGGCATTCTAAAATAGTACGGACCTCTTTTTCCCTACCTACGACGAAGCCACCGGCATTGATGGTTTCTTGGTTTTTCAGGTTGTCGGCATAAGGAACGCTTGCTGTTATCTGCATTTCCTCTCCCTGGTAAGAATACAACGGGGTAAGGGCATTGTAGTGGGACAATATGTCATTTTCCGAAATATCCAGCATCTCTATCTGCTGATGCGAATATACGACACCTTCACGTAATATAGCGGTAAACACACAGATGGAGTCTATGGAATCCGCTCCTAATTTAATTTTAGACCGTTCGGACTCATCCAAGACTTTCGACAGTTCTTCGTCAGGTTCTACTTCTTCTGTGGAAGTGCCACTGGACCTATACATTTCGCGGTGGGTGTCAAACCATTCCATTATGTAGCCGACATCCTTCTGCATCGAGGATAAAATTTCTTTTAGGCCCGTGTTTTCTGCAAACATGGCCATGACAAGATGTGACACGCCGAACGTGTTATGCTTGTCTTGAAGTGCCATTCCTCTTGCTATCTTAAGGGCAGACACCAAACTTGGACTATAATTGCTATCATTCATACGAATTTGATTTTATAGTTTGAATTACATACAGAGCGTTCAGTCAAATCTTTTTCAAAATAATGAGCCAATTCTTCCAGATTGGGAATTTCATCTTTATCAAATTGTCCAAGTTTTATCTTGACCTCTGTCACTCTGATTAATCCTTTTTTGCTGTCAGGAGATATAGCCACGCCATTACCGACTTCGACTGATTCAACATATTTTCCCAGCTTGTGCAACAGGTAGCTTTTGATGTCTTCTTTAGATATAATCCGTTCCCGGGCCAACAGACCGTACCTTAAACTATTTATAAGTTCCTGTTCGCCATCATGCGTTGTTCCTCCTTGCATACAAGTGCGCAACATGATGCCCGAAGCGTCATATTTTTCTATGTTGAATTGTTGTATCAGTGTGCGTTCGTTGAAACCGTTCGCCAGAGATCCGGAAGTTACCCAATATTTTATCTCCGCATTGGTTGCATCTTTTTGGGGGACACTTAAAACAAAGGCCTTTATTTTGTTATCTCCTTTTAGTGTGGCCTCCAATCCTTTCTCTATATCATTTATCTTGTTGAACAGCTCTTTGAGCTGCGTCGAAAGTGCATCCGGATTCATTGAAGCGAAAGCACTCCCGTCTTCTTTCATTAATTGTAATACTTTTGAAATTAATGAGCGGGCACTGTCCGAATCAAATCGTTCAAGGTCGCCAAAATACAAGCTGAATATACCTGTTGGATTTTCTTCATATTGGTTCAGCCGGTTTACATATTCCCGGCCTTTGTTATCTTGGAACGAGCGTATGTTCAAGAATTGTGTACGGCTCGGACATTTCAGGGGGATAATCCGTCCGGTGGAACGGAAATTATGCTGTTTGTAAACGATTTGTCTGTTTACAACCGGAAATGTGTTCAAATATACCTCCAGATTTTCAAGACTTTCTTTCGTGAATATTTCCGGAAAGGCTATCTTGACCCAAAAGAGACTCTCAGAGTCATCAGGGACCTCACAGTCGGACGCATAACCGGGAAACATTTCTCGGTAGGTATGTTTCTCTTTGGAAGCGTCTCTTATACTCACATTAAAATATAGGTCACTATAAAAATTGCGGATTTCATCAAAGTAGTGTGCATTACTATATGGATCTTCAACATGAAGGCCTGTTTTTGCATTCAGCAGGTTTCCAGTGCAGTCATAGAAAAAAGCCATATTCATAAACGGAAGCAGCCCCATGTCGGAAGGCTTGATGCAAAACATTACAGAGTCCATTTTTTGCAGGACTTCTTTAGACACATCCATCCCGACCCAGACGCAATAATCCGCTATCCGGTTTTTAGGGTCAAGGAAGCGTGTTGGAGTGCTAAAGCTATCGGTTGAATGCCTTATGCTATCGTTATATGCGATTGCTCTGACTTTTGCGTCAACCAGTTTATAGGAAAACAAAGGGGTTATAAAGACTTGAATATCCCCTTTGCCAAATATGTTCTTCTCTGCATAAAAATGATCTTCGGCATCAAGCTCGCAACATTCCCCATGATTAGGGGTAATAGTCATAAGCGCATGGGCCGGCTTTGGCAGCGACCATTTGTTTCCTATGAGTATTCTGGACAGACGGTGAAGTATCCGTGAGTCGGACTGCTCTATTTCTTGATGCAGTTTGTTGGACTCATGGGCAAAAACTTCAAGCAGCAAATCTATCACGGGGTCCATATCGCGTATATCGGATACACCCCAGAACTCCATAGCCTGCTTTAATATTCGTTCCTTTATTGCAATTTGTTTCTTGTCTGCCATAGTTCGATTATTGTGATAAAGGGCTTATATATAATGAGGTATTAAAACTGAATTTCTCGTTGGTTCTATCCATTGTTCCGGTCACGGTTATTTGTGCCTTTCTTCGGATATGAGATACCTTATCTATATTTTCTTCTTCTATTTCCAAAAGGGTGACATTCACATCTACATTCCGTAGCCTCTTTTCATATTTCTCTATCGTTTTTATTAAGGAGTTCTTTACTCCTTCCTCCCAATCGCTGATTTTCACAAGTTGGTTGAACTCAAGGTCCCATATCATGGAACCAAAGTCTTCTCGCCCGATAACTTCCCCATGATGAGAAAGAATCAGTAGCATGATGTGTTGGGCTATCGATTCCTGATAGGAACACCTTTGCAATTTCTTGGCGACAGCCGATTGCAATTGTAATGGCATTTTCAGGTAAGTCATACTATTCTTCTCTTTATTCTATTTCGCAAATATACTATTTTCCTCATTAGATGCCAATAAAATACCCCTAAAAATTTGACGGTTTCAGAAATAATTCATATATTGCGCACGGTCATAAAACCAAGAGAGAGCTATAAAAAAGTATGATATTAAAAAGTAAATGCTATGGCAATCTACAATTATGGAATTGGAGGCAACGAAGTAAAAGTCGATGCGAACGAATCCATCGCGGAAATCCCCTCCAACCGAACTTTGATAGTTCAAAAACTGACAGATGAAGCTCCTGCGGCTCCGGAAAGTGTGTATGGTTTGGAAACCATTGAAGATGTGTTCCAACGTTTTGAACCGACAGTTGACTTACGCCACGTGGATGCGGAAGGTAATGAAATCAAGGAAATCATGACATTCACCGGACTCGGAGACTTCGGGGCCAAGAAGATTAAAGAGAAAAGTGATTTCTTGAGTAAACTTGACATTGAGAAAGAGCAGGGTGTCCGAATAACTCGCCAGCTTACTTCCAACCGCGCTTTACAGAAAGCACTTGAAATCCCGGAAGTCAAAAATGCCATTATGGACGTGATTGAATCATCAATCGAGGAAATTCTGGCAAATCAAAAGAAAGTAGAACTTTAATCTTTTACTAAGATGAAGCAGGAAACTCAACAACAGACAGCCAGTACGACAACCTCACAGAAAGTCGTATCACAACAGGCGCAAAAGTCATCTGCATCGGCAATAGACAAGCTCAAAGAATTTGGTGGCTTCGCTTTTCTTGAAAATATCATAGATGGATATTCCAATCTTAATCCGGCACGAAAGGCCCGTCGCAACATCTTCCTCACGGATGAACAGTGGGAAAATGAACGTAAGGCCTTGGTGAATCGCTTAAGCGTATGGCTCAAACTCCTGCGTGAGAATGACACTGCCGAACAAATGCGGGACAAGGCCAAGGAAACCGCAGAAAATGCCGAGAATCTTCTTAATCATAACTTGAAGAATGCTCTTGCCAGAACACGGGAACTCGAAAGCGCATACCGTACTATCGCGTTCTTTTACAAGAACACGGAAAGTGATAAGGTGAAGAATGTCACCATTGTCAATGCGACTATGGAGCAGCTTCAGGATTTGGACAATACCATTTTTGCTGACCACATCAGCAATGAACTCAAACAGAATTTTGACCGTCTTGACCTGCGTCGCAACTACTCGTTGCTTGTCGTTCCCGGATATATAGGCTCAAATGCCATTTTGGACAAGTGGTCCAAGATTGCATACGAGAACAAGGCTTTTCTTGTTACAGACTTCCAAGACCTTGAAACTCCGGATGATGTAGTAGATATATTCTTCAATGCCAATCATACGGGTGGAGATGTATTCAAATCGAATACTATAATGACCTGTAACTGGTTACTTGGTCGTCAAAGAGAGGAAAGCGTTGGAGAAGAAGAAAACCTTTATATCCCGCCATCTTCTTCACTTGCCGGAAAAATATACAATACCTTAATGTCTCAGGTAGTAGCCGGTAAGAAATTTGGTGGACTTAATGAAGTAGAAAGTGTACGCTTCGACCTTCGCAAGAGTGAGATTTCAGAGCTTGAACGTATGGGTCTTGTGCCGATGGTGAACGAGTACAGTAAGGTTATGGCTTTCTCTGCCAAGACATTATTTAATGGAGATAATCTTGGCTTGCAGACCTACTCCGTAGTTCGTGTATTCGACTATATAACGAAGGTACTGATTGACTTCCTGAACCGTCGGGCATTTGAAAATTGGACTACTCGCACGGAAGCAGATCTACGTGGTCAGGTTGTGAAATTCCTCGATAGTGTAATGGGCCCGAACAAGCTCATCGAACGCTTCAAGGTTATGAAGATTGAACAAGACCCGAATCAGAAAGACCGTGTGCTTCTTGATATCCACATCACACCGTATTTCCCGGCAAAGAGCTTCGTGATACAGCTTGCCGGTCATAAAGGCGATAATCCGGAAGATGCTATTTGGGAAAGCGAATATCATCAAGAATAGTATTGAATAATTTTAAATTTACAGATGGGCATAGTTATGCCCATCTGTAAATCATTTATCAGGGTCATGTTTTGCTGAAATTATATGTCTTATTATTGAAATCTTTACTTATATGAAACTCCGAGATGTGGATATTATTATTTCTGGTACAAAAACTGGGGATACCTATTATGCAAAATCTTATCCATGCAGTGATATGGATAAGAATAGCAAAATAGAGCTCTATGGAGTCCCTGTATATTATGTCTATATCAAAGGTACTGATGATAAAGGTCAAAGTGTAAAATATACATGGAAAGCATTACGCTTCATGCCGTATTATAACCCACCAAATTTTAGTTCTTATAAAACAATTGGATGGGTTAATAGTGGCTTGCATAAGCTCAATAGGCAGCCTGCGCCAGAATATAAAAAAGCCTATGAGGTACATAATACATATTCTCAACATAATGGTGCAATAGTTCTAAAAGGAACTTTTTACATTCACGCTGGTCCTGAAGATCTTACTCATATTGGATGGGGAGCAGCAGGGTGCGTTGAAATAATAGGAAGTTTTAGTGAGTTTAAAGATCAAGTAAAAGAATTATCGGGGTCAACTCAAGTTGATGCGGATAGTGCAATTTCTGAATTAGTTTTTTATAAAAAACTTTATATAGAAATTGAATATGCTACTCCACCCAATATTAAAGCAAATTTTTATAAAGAAGTTAGTATAAAAAGGAGATAAGATTTATGTGTAACATAAAATATATACTATGTACTATATTTTGTATGTGTGCATATTTTCATGCTGCTGCAATCTGTAGCGATAGTATATCTGATAAGTTTTCATATAAGGTACTTGAAAATTTCAATTATTGTTGGGATAATAATAATATTGTCTATGAGGATACTAATTCCAAAGATACTGCTTTATTTGTCTCGTCTCATAAATACATAATCTCTCCTATTTTAAACGCTTTTTGTAATAATGTGAACGAACAGACAGAGTTGGCTAAGATCGGATATTGTTGTAAGCATTATCTCATTAAAGTCCAAAATAAATCAAAGAAAAATATACAATATTACTCTATAGAAATCAATATTCTATCTAATATAAAGAGCCATGCCCCCATAACCTCAAAAATAAAAGAATTAAAAAAACAGGACTATGAGATTATTGATATTATATCAGAGGCTCCTGTTATGTGTCTTGTTTTTGTGGAAGCTGATTATTTAGTAGCCGTAACTTATAATATGTTCTATGATTTTGATGATGTATTATCCTTTTCGAAATTCTTTGTAAAAGAACACTTCTCAACAAAATAATTAAATGTCATTACACAGTGAATATAAAACGTAATACATCCTCTTTCAAAGAAAAAAATAGAGTTTCATTTTTCGATAATATATTTTATTGGATTTGGACAACTGTACCGTCAAAGGGGTTTCCTGACCGTTCTTTTGTAGTTGTTACGGTATGTCAATTTTCTTATGTGTTGCTTTTTGTTTTTATTTTGTTGACTCTATTTGATGACCAAGTTCAACTTTGCATATATGACAAACCAGAACCTATAGCTATTCCCATGCTTATATTGTTGATAATATTATCTCTGTCTCTTATACACATCTCCGAGCCCACGAGACTAGGCATGATCT
>ERZ1026961.221-NODE-221-length-35338-cov-5.679109_pt1 | contig 35338 bp, 19 predicted proteins | sample MGYA00519298_ERZ1026961 | MGnify/ENA primary metagenome ERZ1026961 (study PRJEB26926, sample SAMN06164515) | human gut metagenome | biome: ENVO:00009003; feature: ENVO:2100002; material: ENVO:00002003 | host: Homo sapiens | place: USA | collected 2012 ...
CATGCCTAGTCTCGTGGGCTCGGAGAATGTGTATAAGAGACAGGATCTGACCAGCATTGCGTTGTCTGCCACAGCCGGTTCTTTCTGTGTCTTGCATCCGGTTACTGCCAAGGCGCATGCCAATAGGCAGAGGAGTGCTTTCTTGGAATTTTTCATCTTTTTTCTACGGCATTAAATTGTTCGACTTGTTTTTCACTCCGTTGCAGGAGTCTTCTTTTATATAATATATAAACCCTATTAAAAACGATTGCAAAAATAGACAGTAAGGTTAAAAGCCAACTATAAATCCGTGACATAACCGTCCACATTCCGGACATGGCAGAATTCTAAAACAAGTTTGTCACAAAACAGACACACCGTTTCCCCCATACTTCGGAAACATCATTTCCCAACAACTGGAAATTCTGAAATACGCAGGGTTGTACAACCGTAGGGTATCAGCGTGATTTCTTGCTCTCCTCCTTCGGCACTGCCACAGAAAGAGAAAGGCTGGGGCCCTGCCATTTCATTATATACTGTCCAAGTAGGGATAAGACGAGCCTTCATCTTTATTTCAACCGGTGCATTTTCCTGATTCCAAGGAAAGTCCAATTGCTGTTTTTGGCTATTGATACTTACTTGGGCCACCTCGTTCATTCTGTTACGGTCAAAATCCACCAATCCGTAGTTCCATGGATCCGAAGAAGTCACCTGATAATAATAAGAACCATACCAACTATCCTTAAACTCTTTCTTTTCCCAATTTTCTTCCATTTTCAGGGCATATACCAACGGACCTCTTTCAATAGATACTGCGTTTTCATACCAAGTGCTAGTAAAGACCTCCATGGGCAGATACAGTTCAATCTTATCATTCCGCTTCCATATACGGTCTACGATAGCTATTTTCCCACCTTTGACAGTTTGCTCCATCTTTCCATTTACCCGTATTTCAGTTTGCTTGCACCACTTCGGAACACGCAGGTGAAATGGAAATTTCACTTGTTTCACCTTATTCCTCACCTCTTTAATGGTAAAAGTTATCTGATGATCCATCGGATAGTAAGTATCTTCACTGATAACCACCGGTACATTATCACCCACATTGGCTGTTACTTCCGACGGAGAATAGACAATGGCTGCAATGCCGTTATCAGGTGTGGCATACCATAGGTGCTGTGTAAATTTTGGCCAACCTTGGTGCATATTCGAAAAACAACATGGGTATCCGGTCAGAGTGCCAAAAGCAAGGTCTGTCCCTTCATGATCCTGGTCGAAGTTGCGACGATGGCGTGTTACCATCACCTGATTCGGTTGCTGGAAATATTGCTTAGTCATAAAGTCATCGGATATTTGGGCTGGTAAAGCATTAAAAGCAATGCGTTCCAAATGGTCGGCAAAGTCTATGTCTCCTGTAATCTCCACCATTTTTTCCAGCGAGTACATCAACTCTACGGCCGAACACAACTCCGAGCCTTGTGTAGGATTGTTTCCATGCAAAGCCTCATCGCCTCCATACATGCCTTGCGGCTGTCCGTGGAACCGGCGAATATCTCGAAAGCCTTCCTTGACAGCATCAATATATTTCCGGTCGGTATCTTGCTGATAATAAATAATCGGTTCTTTGATGCCTTGTGCCAAATTAACACAGTGTATAGTGCAGGGTCTGCGCAAGTCTCCCCTATCTACCATATCTATGAAACTGAAACTCTGCCGGTGCAGCAAATGCCCCAATTCAAGCAAAAAATCCTCCCCCGTAAGATTATAAAGCCAATATACAGCTTGCAAATTGTCACAAGCACGGAATTCTGCCCAACTGCTCCAGTGTCCTAAAGGTTTTTGCGGCAAGGTATTCAGTTGATAACGGAAATATTTTGTCATAAAAGCGACGACTCTCTTATCGTTCGTTGCCGAATAATACTGCTGTAGGATTTTCAGCACGACCATACGCGGCCACCAGTCTTGCGAGTTATCACGTTGCAGTCCAGGCTCTCCCGGATAATCTTTTCAGGACCGAAGAATCCGTCCTCACGCTGGCTCTGCAAAGCCCATTCTATCCAAGGTTGCACTTTGGCTTTCAAGACATCATCATCCAGTATATACGCCAAAGGAAGTAGACCGTCTATCCAGTATGGACCGCGTTCCCACTGGTCTCCATCACCACCTAACCAACCATTGCGTTTGCCCATAACCGAAGGGTAAAGAACATCCATCTGACCACTGGCGCCATTTTTCTGACGAACCAGCATTTCGTGCAACCAGCCTTTAGGTTTGATACTGCCTAAAGGAAGTTCCATTAAGGGCTTACGGAGTAGAGGATAGCGATTATTCTTGTAGTTTCCTTCTACTACCTGGCTCAAAAGAGCATCCACTTGTTTCTCCGCCTCAGGCGTAAACCACTTTTGAGCAGATATTGTAAAGAGATTAGCAGCTAATAAACATACAACAGCAAATATTTTAATTTTCATTTTTCAAGGTATTTGTTATTTCCAATAAATTTACTTCAATAGAGTTGTTAACTTACTCACATTAAGCACTTACACCTGAGAATCATCAGATCCTTGTGTCTATGGTGACAGACACAAGGATCTGAAAAATGGGAATATAATAACTGTTTATTCGTATACTTCCATTTCATAAATGCGCACATCTTTACCAGAAGCCGATTGCATGGGCTGTGTCACTAAAAGACGCAGGTAGCGAACACTTTCAGACTTATTTAGCGTGCGATTCAGTACATTCTTACCATTACCAGAAACATAGTCCAGTGTGCGCCATTCACCATTCTTGTCGCTCTTACCTTGCAGAAAGCAGGAGGAAGTGACGTAGGAATGGTTTTCGCCGGCAGCGTTCAGTAACTTCCAGCCATTAATGCTTCTTTCACCGCCCAAATCAAAGTCTACGTAGTGGGGCATTTCAGCAATAGCACACCACTTTGTGTTTTCGTCGCCATCTACCATGAAAGCCGGCTTCTCTTTCTCGTTCACATAGCTTGAATAGCCCATTGCCATGTCCTGCTTCAGAATGTTCACTCTCTCTGTGGAGCTTTCCGTCTGATAGCGATTGCACTTGTTTGCCGTACGGAACAGTTCGGAAGCGGGACAAACAGAAGTAGCAGCAACATCAGTCAAAGTGGCGGCAAAAATAACAATATCCTTATTATCGGGCAATACCACCTCAGTAGCCTTTTCTGGCAGGTCTATTGCGAACTTAAACATGTAAGTGAACTCATACGGCTGATCGCCTTCACCGGAATGGCGGTGCGTACCCACATAGGCAACTTCAGCATCTTTCAGATAACCTTCCGTATGTCCGGTGTGCCCCCACTGACCGATGAAGCCAGTATAAGAAGGAACAATGACTTCCTGCACATACTTGCCTACGCGGAATATCCCCTTCACATCTTTATCAGAAGCGGCAGCAGCAAGGATATAGAGTCTGTTATAAGTACAGTCGGCGGGCAGTTTCAGTACATTGCCCTTGCAAGCCATACCATTCAGCTCTTCACGTGTCTCCAATTTGAAAGGCACTCCATGCACATTCATCTCGGCAGGTATCAATTCAGCAGCATAAGAATAACCAGACTCAAAGTTGGCAGCAGCCTTGAACTCGTTCCAACTGAAGCACTTCTTATCATAAACAAGGGGCAATGGTTCGGCCACCGTCTGCACCTTTTTATTGGAAGCAAAACGTACCTTGTAGGTCTTAATGCTGTTTGGATTGACTGACACTTCCAAGCGATTTCCACTGAATGTAGCCTTACCGATGGTCTTTTCCGTACCATCTGCTTCTACAGCAGCCACAAGGTTGTCGGCAAAGACAATCGAGGCTTTCTGCGCCTGCTTGCCTGCGGCTTCATACACGCGTACCACATATTCATCTGAACTTTCGGCTTTCTTTAAGGCTTTAATAAGTACATTCCGGTTATCGGAAAAAGCCAATGAATAGCTCTTACCTAATTCGCCGCGATGCTTTCCAACAACGAACGCCTTGATGCGCTGGTTCAGCAACTCAGCATTCTCGCGGGTTTGAACTACGTCCAAAGCGCCCACATGACCTACCAAGCTGTAAGTAAAGGTATGGTGACCGAAGTCCTGACGATCTTGATAAGCATAGTTCTTTTTTGTCTTCGGAGTGTGCAGCAAAGTGAGACGCAGGGTGTTGTTATCAGGCTTGTCCCAGCCATATTTGCTGTCGTTCATGATGGAAACGCCATAAGAACCGTTAGCGTCCGTTAAATCTGCCCAATATTGAGCATATACTTCGTAAGCGGTCAAGATGTTGTTTCCTCTCTGCACGCTGCCTACGCCCAAGTCGTAAGTGGCCACCTCATTATTCAAATTGAGGGGAAACTCAGCCTTCAACAGAGCGTTGGTAGACTGCCAGTCCACTTCGTTAGTAAAGTCAATGCGGTGGGCCAATACACCTTCATACAAATGGATGTACTGGCGGAAAAAAGAATCATCGTGACGTTTCTCCACGCAGAGAGTCTTACGTAATGCACCGTTTTCGCAAAGAGTCACTTTCACATCCTCGGTGATGGAGATAGGAGTAGCGTCCACAGTCTCTTTCAATATCTCCCATGCCGGCCATTCGAATGACTTGTTTTCAGTGAAGAGGGCTAAACGAATAGCCTTACCAGCCTTTACCAATTCCTTGTTGATTCTCTTGTCGAACAGTGAAGTAATGTCACCGTTCTCATTCAATGTCAGTTTGTAGAACGAATTTTCAACACTTGCAGCTTCAACAGCAGACATCTCTTTTCCTTCGCCGGAGAGGCGGACATCGTAAACTGCGTATCCATTGGCGGGTACAGTGGCTTCTACTAACAAGCGGACCTTTCCATCAGTATATGAAACCAACTGAGAAACCACCAACTTGCCTTGTTCGTTATATACAGCCACACTTTTGGGAAAACGGGAAGCCTCCACTTCGATGGTCACCACATCTGTAGCCTTGAAGCCCGAAGCGTTATAGAGCACTACGGGAATCCCCTTGACACGAGTATCAAGCTTGCCTGCCACACTTCCCACAGAATGAGTCAGGATACTGGAGAACTGTTTCAGAGAGAGAAGTTCATCGTTCCAAGAAAATTCATAGGCACGGGGAATGCTGGTACCAGTCAAATCATCGTGGAATTGGTGGAATATGAAGCGCTGCCAAGACTCCGTCAGACTCTTGCCAGGATATTCGGCAACCCCCAAAAGGGCAGCAGCCACAGAAGCACGTTCAGCGGCATCACCCAAAAGTTCATTTTGACGATTATAGAGTTTCATAGCAGCCTGTGAAGTGTAGCAGCCGGTTCCATGAACGTCCATCAGCAATTCACCGTCAAATACGGGGAGCTCGGGATGGCTGCCATAGGGCTGGTAATCCTTGAACAACTGGTCACTGGCTGCACTGATAATCTTCAACGGACCGTCTCCCTTGATACCTTTCTCCACGGAAGCCACAGAAGCGATGGTAGGTGAACCGCCCACATCACCTGTTCCATAGTAGCGGTAAACGGTATTCAGGGGAGTGCATTTGGAGAGTTCCATCAAATATCTATTTTCTGAAAGGTCTTCATTATCCCAACGACGACCGTAATCATATCCGTGAGCCAGCATGACGGACGCTCCATCCACTCCTTTCCACAGTCCGATGGTAAAGGGATGCTTGCTCTTACCGTAGAAAGGATTGTTACGCCAATCCAGCTTCTGTGAAGAGAAACCTATCAGTCCACAATGGGCAGCAACAGTAGGCAATGTCCAACCGAATCCGAAGCAATCGGGAAGGAAGATGTCGGTACTTTCTACCCCCAGCTCCTTACGATAGAACTCCTGCCCCAGCATAATGTTGCGAATAAACGATTCAACAGACGGCACCAAAGTGTCGGTAGCATCCCAACTGGCCCCACTCACATGCCATCGACCTGCCTTTACAAAAGCCTTCATCAGTTCGTATTCACGAGGATAATATTCCTTCATCCAAGCATATTTCACTCCACCTTCAAAATTAAAGATATAGTCGGGGTACTGGTTCAAAAGGAAAAGGTTCTGATTCAAGGTATTCCAAACATAATCCTTAATAGTAGTCTGAATGTCCCAGTTCCACTGCGTGTCCAAGTGGGCATCTGCCACCATGTACGCTTTTGCTTTCTTCGGTGCAACGGTCTGAGCCGATAATTGTCCTCCTGCAACGGCCAACATCACGGCTCCCGCTATCAGATGGGTCTTCCCCATCAGTATTCGTCTCTTTTTCATGGTTTTGTTATTATTGTTTTTTCGTAAAAGATAATGTCAATTTGATATAAACCACCGCATTCTTTGTTATAAATGTGCTGCCTCCTCTAACCGCAAACCGCTCTTTCACCTTCTCTCTTTAGCCTCCATCCGGCAACAATAGTTTTCTGACATGTGGAATGTTGGTAACAAAAATAGCCCATCCTTCACTCTCATACTGTACAGATTCGCGACATAGATATGTAAAAAGTCGTCTGTGGCATGATTTTATATATTTATGTCATAAATAGCATACATTTCCTACAGAATACAAACTACTTTTGTATATTGTAAAAATCCAAAAGCTAAGAACATGAAAAAACAATTCCTACTCTCGGCAGTTCTCTGCCTCTCACTGACCGCTTTCGGACAGAAAGTACATCAACTGGCCTCACCCAGCGGAAACATCCGCATCTCGGTGGAGCTGACCGATCAAATCCAATATGATGTAACCCAAGGAAATCAAACACTGATGGACAACTGTGTCATTGGTCTGGAAACTGCCAACCACCAGCTGGGCATCCATCCTAAACTAAACAAAGTAGTACGCCAAAATGTAAACGAGGAACTGACTCCCATCGTACCCCTGAAATTCTCTACTATAACCAACCGCTACAACCAATTGCTACTGAAGTTTAAAGGAGGCTATTCAGTAGAGTTCCGTGCCTTTGATGACGGATTCGCCTACCGCTTCCTTACTGACCTGAAAGGCGAGCAAGAAATAATGAATGAAATCCTCCGCCTGAACTTTGTGGATGATTGCCTGCTACATCTTCAGCAACCTGACGGCTTTAAGACTTCCTATGAAGAAGAATATCGCCACCAAACAAGCAGCGAGTGGAAAAACTCCAATCGCATGGCTCTGCTTCCCCTTTTAGCCAGCACACCCAAAGGTGACAAAATCCTCATGAGTGAAACCAATCTGACAGACTATCCCGCCATGTTTCTGAAAAACGATGGACAAGGCGGCATTACCGCCGTCTTCCCCCGTCTGCCTCTTGAATTCGGAGAAGACGGTGACCGCAGTCTCAAGATTCTGAAAGAAGCCAACTGCATAGCCCGTACCGCAGGCAAGCGCAGTTATCCATGGCGTTACTTCGTCATTACCGACGATGACCGCAAACTTATAGAAAACACTCTATCCTATCGCCTCGCTGAAAAGAATGTCATAGAAAACACCTCTTGGATTAAACCAGGACTAGCCAGCTGGGAATGGTGGAACGGAGCCACACCCTACGGCCCCGACGTGGACTTCAAAGCAGGTTGCAACCTTGACACCTACAAATACTTCATCGACTTCGCATCCCACTACGGCGTAGAATATATAGTAATGGACGAAGGCTGGGCCATGAACACCCGCAACCCCTATAAACCCAATCCCTCGGTAGACATACACGAACTCATCCGCTACGGCAAAGAAAAAAACGTAGGCATTGTGTTATGGCTCACTTGGCTTACGGTAGAAAACCACTTTGACCTATTCGAAACTTTCGAAAAGTGGGGTGTGAAAGGCGTAAAGATAGATTTCATGGATCGTAGCGACCAATGGATGGTAAACTTCTATGAACGCGTAGCACATGAAGCCGCCAAACACCATCTCTTCGTTGACTTTCACGGTGCTTTCAAACCTGCCGGATTAGAATACAAATACCCAAACGTACTCTCCTACGAAGGCGTAAGAGGTATGGAGCAAATGGGCGGATGCCGTCCCGACAACAGTGTCTATTTCCCCTTCATACGCAACGCAGTAGGAGCCATGGACTATACTCCCGGCGCCATGCTTAGCATGCAGCCTGAAGTCTACCATTCCGAACGTCCCAATTCTGCCAGCATCGGCACACGTGCCTATCAGATGGCACTCTTTGTTCTTTTTGAAACCGGCCTGCAGATGATGGCAGACAATCCTACCCTCTATTATCGCAACGACGAGTGTACACGTTTCATCACCCAAGTACCCCAAACATGGGACGAAACCATCGCTCTCGAAGCCAAAGCAGGAGAATATGCCATCGTGGCCAAACGCAAAGGAGAACAATGGTATATAGGAGGCATGACCAACAACCGCGAACGTGAACGGGTCTTTAACATCTCCCTTGATTTCCTGCAAGAAGGAAAAAATTATCTCATGACCTCTTTTGAAGACGGCATCAACGCTGACCACCAAGCCATGGACTATCGCAAGCAAGAACAATCCTTGAAGAAAGGCAACCATATCACAGTCCGTTTGGCACGCAACGGTGGATTCGCTGCGGTCATTCGCTAATCATATCCATACCTATCTGCTCCGTACAAATACATTTCTAAGGATACGGAGCAGATACAAAGCAAACTGTAAGCCTACAACTAAAGAAATATATTGCAAATATTGACTGTTTCCACCTTAAAATATATCTTTGCAACTTAAAATCAATACAACAAGCCACATGAAAGACATATACTGGAAAGGCCATACGATTTTATTGCTTATCAGCCTCTTATGCTGTTTTCCGGATTTTGTGTACGCTTACAGCCTACGGCAATTCTCCAATAAAAACGGTCTTTCCAATAGTGCCATCCAATCCCTTTACCAAGATAGCCAAGGTGTACTATGGATAGGAACATGCGACGGACTGAACGTGTTTGACGGCAACAATATCCACCTATATACGCCCGTTGATGTGTCACGCAACCTATTGTCAGGCAACATTATCAGCCAGATCGTAGAATCAGAGCCAGGCATACTGTGATTACAAACCAACTACGGGTTAGACAGATTGGATACATACCGACAGACCTGCCGGACCTTTACCGAATTCAAGGACAACATCTTCTTGGCACGAAGCAAAAACAAGTGCATGTTAGTGCTGAAAGATGACGGAAATCTGTATCACTACCAACAAGAGAACCAGAAATTTCTCCAGTTAAACATCTCTTCCATGGATTTTAATAAAGTACTGTCCATGACCATTGATTCCAACAACCTGCTTTGGATATTCGCAACTGGAAACAACACTCGTTGCTATCGTCTGAACCACACGGGAAAAAGCGTGACACTGATTCCGGAAAAGCCATTTGGACATCACGGCTTGAAGCATGCCTTCATCGGAGAAGATTCAGCCTACTTCATTGATGAAACCTATGCCCTCTACGAATATAGTTTCAGCAACCGACAGTGTTACTACATTGCCGACCTGAAAGACGAAATAGAAAAACGAGGTGAAGTATCTTCCATCATCAAACGAGAAAATGACTTCTGTATCGGTTTCAAAAGCAGCGGCTTGATAGTACTGAAATATGAAGCAAACCAAAAGATTAAATACCGTATAGAATACACTGAAATACAGTCGGGCATCTTCTGTCTGATGAAAGACAAATTTCAAGATATCGTATGGGTAGCTACCGACGGAGAAGGGTTATACATGCTTTACAATGACACATTCACCATGACCAACACCCTGCTCAACACTCCCGCATATCAGGTGAACAACCCGGTACGCAGCCTTTACCTCGACCCACAGCAAACCTTATGGATAGGAACCAAAGGCAGTGGCATATTGCGTATACCGAATTATCTTGTCAACAATACACCCGAAAAACATGATCGTCTCATCACCGGTAACAGCACATTGACCGACAACTCCGTCTACTGTTTTGCACCCGGTGGAAAAGACCGACTTTGGATAGGTACGGAAAACGGAATCAATTATTATTCCTACTCTACCCACCAATTGAAAGAACTGGCGGTACAAGCCAATGGAACCAAAGTGAAATATGTGCACTCCATTGATCAAACCAATGACAGTACACTTTGGATTTCCACCGTGGGCGAAGGAATCGTAAAGGTGACACTAGAAAATCAGAGAAAAGATCCTATTGTGAAGCATGCTACACGGACTTTGGTGAGTAACGGACATATGGCATCAAACTATTTTTTCACCTCCTACCGTGAAAGCAGCTCTACGCTGTGGTTCGGGAACAGAGGGCTCGGAGCCTACCGCATTGATGTACGTACTGGAGAAATGGCACAGTTCCGCTTCAACAACTTGGTAAACAGCCAAACCGCCAACGATGTGTTCGCCATACACAAAAACGAGCAAGGCTACTGGCTGGGCACTGGATCAGGGCTTCTCCGCTTCTACTCAAACGAAGACGGAAACCCAGACAGCATCAGTGCAAAGCTCTACACCAACAGCACCGTACATGGTATCTTGGAGGACAACCGAGGCAATCTCTGGGTGAGTACCAATCAAGGATTGATGAGACTCAATCCCCAAGAACAGACCAAGCAGACCTACAACAACGGAAACGGACTGGCCGTGACCGAATTTAGTGATGGAGCCTTCTACAAAGACAATGCTACGGGAATCCTTTTCTTTGGAGGTGTAAACGGCTTCGTCACCGTGAAGCCCGATTCTTACATCACCACGGACTATATGCCCGAAATCAGCCTGAAAGGACTTTCCATCTTCGGTAAGGAATACAACCTGCATGATTTTCTACATTACAAAGACGGGAAGCCCGTGCTACAACTGGACTACAAACACAACTTCTTCCAGCTCAACTTCCGGATAACAGACTACATTAACGGAAACGACTATTTCTACTCCTATAAACTAAAGGAAGCAAGCGACCAATGGATAGAAAACGGAGTTTCACCCAATGCCATCTTCTCCAACCTTTCCCCCGGAGAATATACGCTGTTTGTGAAATACCGCAACAACATCAACGGTAAAGAAAGCCATCCGCAAGCCTTCACCATTTACATCGCTCCTCCCTGGTATCTCAGTACCTGGGCCTATGTGGGCTACTTTTTGTTAGGGTTACTATTATGTACAGGCATAGTCGCCTATGCATTCTATACCTACCGCCTGAAGCGGCAGCACATGATGAAGAAAATGGAACGACAGAAAAAAGAGGAAGTCTATGAATCAAAACTACGCTTCTTCACCAACATCACCCACGAGTTTTGCACCCCCCTCACCCTGATTCAGGGACCGTGCGAGAAGATACTCACCCACAAGGAGACAGATATCTACACGCACCGCTACGCCAAAATGATTCAGCAAAATGTGGAAAAGCTGAATGGTCTCATCGTGGAGTTGCTGGAGTTCAGAAGACTGGAAACGGAAAACAAAATGCTCTCCATACAGCCGCAGCCTGTTTCCGAAAAGTTAAGGGACATCGCCGAATCCTTCGGTGACATGGCGGAAAACAGAGAAATGAACTACTGCCTTGACATCGCCCCCGAACTGACATGGAACACCGACCTGAGCTGCTTCAACAAAATAGCCGGAAACCTCATATCCAACGTTTTCAAGTACACACCCGACAAGGGGAACATCAGCGTAACATTGTACACGAAAAACGAACGTCTTATTTTGAAGATAGCCAATACCGGCAAAGGCATCACACCGGAAAATCTCGGAAAGATATTCGACCGCTATAAGATTCTCGACTCCGTGGAGATGAACGGCAAAAACTCAAGAAACGGACTGGGGTTGGCCATCTGCAAAAACATGGTGACACTGTTGGAAGGAGACATAAACATCGAAAGCACACCGGGCGAACTGACCACCTTCACTGTAAGCCTTCCCTCGCTCCCCCCCAACGGACAAGAAGTACCGCAAACTGCATACGAAGCGGCTTCTCCAAGCATTCCCACCGAAGAGGTGCAAGAATTGCCCGAAAAATACACCCAAGAATTCGACGCAAACAAGCAGACGGTCATGGTGATAGATGATGACCCTTCCATGCTGTGGTTCGTATCCGAAATATTCACAGAGAAATACAACGTACTCTCCTTCAATAATGCCCAAAAGGCATTAGACAGCTTGGAACAACGACAGCCAGACCTCATCATCTCAGACGTGATGATGCCCGATATAGACGGGCTATCCTTCACCTCCACCATCAAGCAACACAAGCTGTGGAGCCATATCCCCCTAATCCTGCTCTCAGCACTGCATCACGAAGACGACCAAGTAAAAGGACGGGAATCGGGGGCGGATGCCTATGTCACCAAGCCTTTCAATGTGAAATATTTGGAAAAGATGGTCTATCATCTCATCCGCCGCGAAGAAAACCTGAAGGAATATTATAGTTCGGCACTCAGCACCTTTACCTGGAAAGAAGGAAGCTGCTTGCACAAAGAAGAACAAGAATTCTTAGAGAAAATGACAGAAGTCATTGAAAAGAACTTAGCCAATCCAGACCTGCAAGTAGAACTTTTGAGTAAGGAAATGGGCTACAGCAGCCGGCAGTTCTACCGCAAACTGAAACCACTTACTGACAAATCGCCTGCCGACATCATCAAAGAATACCGCCTCTCCACGGCGGAACGCTTGTTAGTCTCCAGCAACTTCACCATCGAAGAGCTGATGGACCGCACGGGATTCACCAACCGAAGCACTTTCTATAAAGCTTTTTCACAACGTTACGGAATGCCGCCCCGTCAATACTGCGAACGGCAAAAGAAGAACGTGAGGGAAGGACAGGAAATCACTAATACTTAATCATCTTATACCATCTGCATTTATGAAAAGAAGCTCTTTTTTGAGTATCGCATTCACCGGGCTGCTTGCTACCGCAGCCGCAACAGCACAAACTCACGAACAGCCCGAATGAAATGACCTGAACATTTCGGGAGTGAACAAAGAAACGGCATGCCAAACCGCCATTCCCTTTGCCGACGAAGGACAAGCCCTACGCCTGAGCATCGAGGAATCCCCCTATTATCAAACTCTGAACGGTACATGGAAATTCCATTGGGTGGCCGACCCCGAAAAACGGCCGAAGGATTTCTTCAAGCCCGACTACGACGTAAGTGACTGGGACAACATCAAAGTGCCTGCCACATGGCAGATAGAGGCTGTACGCCATAACAAGCCCTGGGACAAGCCTTTGTATTGCAATACCATTTACCCTTTCTGTGATTACAGTAAAGGAGTACAATGGCCCAACGTCATCCAACCTCGCCCGGCAGACTATACTTTCGCCAACATGCCCAATCCCGTAGGCAGTTACCGACGTGAATTCACTTTGCCCACATCTTGGAAGGGCAGAGATGTATTTATTCGCTTCAATGGAGTGGAAGCAGGTTTCTATCTTTGGTTGAACGGTAAAAAAGTGGGCTATTCAGAAGACAGCTACTTACCTGCCGAGTTCAATCTGACTCCCTATTTACAAGAAGGAAAAAACACATTGGCAGTTGAAGTGTACCGTTTCACCGATGGAAGTTTTCTTGAATGTCAAGATTTCTGGCGGTTCAGCGGTATCTTCCGCGATGTATTCCTATGGTCAGCACCACGCACGCAAATTAGGGACTTCTTCTTCCGAACCGACTTGGACGGAGATTATCGTAATGCTACAGTTTTTTTGGACATGGAAATCACCGGTAAGAAAAGTTCTGCCGAACTCATAGTGAAGCTCTCCGACACAGAAGAAAAGGAAGTGCTATCACGCACTATCCACGCCACAAAAATAGGTAGTACCCATCTGGAATTCGATGTGAAGAACCCACTGAAATGGACAGCCGAAACACCCAGCCTCTACAACCTGACCCTGACCCTAAAACAGAAGGGAAAAGTGACAGACCTACGTAGTGTAAAGGTAGGCTTCCGCGAAATAGAGTTTGCCAAAAACGGACAACTGCTGATTAACGGCAAACCCACTCTTTTCAAAGGTGTCAACCGCCACGATCACAGCCCATTGAATGGCCGTACCGTCTCCAAAGAAGAGATGGAAAAGGACGTACAACTAATGAAAGCGCTGAACGTAAATGCTGTCCGTACCTCCCATTACCCCAACAACCCTTACTTTTACGACCTATGCGACCGCTATGGCATCTATGTATTGGCAGAAGCCAATGTAGAGTGCCACGGCGAAATGCGTCTCTCACACGAGCCACAGTGGGAAAAATCATTCACCGAGCGCAACGAGAACCAAGTGAAACGTTTCCGTAACCACGCTTCCATCGTAATGTGGTCCATGGGCAACGAATCGGGAAACGGAAACAACTTCTCCACTGCTGAAAAGGCCATCAAACGTTTGGATACTACCCGCCCCACCCACTACGAGGGAAACAGTTCCTTCTGCGACGTGACCAGTTGCATGTACCCAAGTGTGGACTGGCTGGAAAACGTAGGCCGTGAACGATTGGAGAAAATACAAAAGGGCGAGATCGTGAAACCTCACGTAGTATGCGAGTATGCCCATGCCATGGGAAATTCCATAGGAAACTTCAAGGAATACTGGGAAACCTACGAACGCTATCCGGCACTCATCGGAGGTTTCATTTGGGATTGGGTGGACCAAAGCCTGCGTATGCCCACTCCCGACGGCAAAGGCTTCTACATGGCCGTAGGCGGTGACTTTGGTGACAAGCCCAACGACGGTAACTTCTGTACCAACGGCGTCATCTTCTCCGACCGTACATTATCTGCCAAATCCTATGAAATGAAGAAGATACATCAACCCATCCGCATAGAAGCATTAGGGAATGGCAAATATAGAATCAGCAACAAGCGATTCCATGCCAATATGGAAGACCTCTACGGGAGATACGAAATAACGGAAGATGGAAGGACCGTCTGCTCAGGCAATCTGGAAGATTTGAAGCTGGAAGCACAGGCAAGCAAAGTCATCACCCTGCCAGACATACCCGCAACGAAGGTACCCGGAGCAGAATACTTTATCAATTTCAGTTTCTGCCAAAAAAGAGATACCGAATGGGCAAAAGCCGACTACGAGGTAGCCACCGAACAATTCAAGCTATCAAGCAGCGAGAAACCTATATTCGTACCCGAAAAAGGAAACATCAATCTAAACGAAACTGCCGACGCATTGGTGGTGAAAGGTGAACGTTTTGAAGCTGTCTTCTCCAAGGAAGAAGGAACTTTATCGGCATATACATTGAATAATATCCCCCTGATAAGTAAAGGACTCGAACTGAACCTCTTCCGTGCTCCCACCGACAACGATAAACAGGTAAGTGGCGATTGGCAACGCAAAGGCCTTTACCAGCTGCAAGCGGAAACCGGCAAATGGGAAACCCACCAAGAAGAGGACAGAATAACCCTGCACATCCGGAACTGCCACAAAGGTAAACTCGGTTTTGAGTATCGCACAGAAATAGAATACACCGTAAATGCCGATGGTTCCATCATGGTGAACAGTGTCATCATCCCGGTATCCGACAGCGAAATCATTCCGCGTGTGGGCTATCGAATGGAACTGCCCGAAGGCTTCGAGCGTATGCGTTGGTATGGACGTGGCCCATGGGAAAACTACGTAGACCGCAAGGATGCCACCCCAATAGGCGTATACGAAAGTACAGTATCCGACCAATGGGTGAACTATGTAAAGCCTCAGGAGATGGGTAACCATGAAGAGGTACGCTGGATTTCCATCACCAACGCCGACGGTATGGGCTTCGTTTTCGTGGCAGGCGACCAAATGGCGGCTTCTGCCCTGCATGTCAGAGCACAAGACATGGCAGACCCCGACCATCTGCAAAAACTGATTCACAAATACGACATCCCGATGCGCAAGGAGACAGTTCTTTGTCTTGATGCCCACAATCGTCCTCTGGGCAACGCAAGCTGCGGTCCAGGCCCGATGAAAAAATACGAACTGCAAGCAACTCCCGTAGCATTCAGCTTCATCATGATGCCTTTGGAAAGAAGCTACACGCAAAGTGAGCTTACCAAGAAAGCACGCGTACAGATGCCTGCATGCATGCCCGTAATGGTAGAACGCGATAACAACGGTTACCTGCAAATGAGTACCGGAACTCCGGACGCGACCATCTTCTACAGCCTTAACGGTAACGAATACCGGGAATACACAGCTCCATTCGAGTTCATTGACGGTGGAAAGATACAAACATACGCTGTTTCTGGAAAATTAGGCAAGAGCCTGGTCACTACTATGGAACTACCCATATTCGTAGACCACTCGGCATGGAAGGTGGTCTCCTCCAGCAGCGACAGCCAAGGAGAAGAGGCGCAAAACGCCATCGATGGAGACCCTTCCACGTATTGGCACACCCGTTGGCACGAACCCATTCCAGAGTTTCCACACAGCATTGTGGTAGACATGGCTTCCCTACTGGTAGTGGACAAATTCATCTACACAGCACGACATTCCAATGATAACGGACACGTCAAAGACTACGAGCTAAGCTTCAGCAAAGACGGAAAAAATTGGGAAAGCACCGTCAAAGGTACATTCTCCAATCTGACGTCTGCCCAAACCATAACATTGGAAACACCCGTCACTGCCCGTTACTTCAAATTCGTTCCCTTGTCCGAAATGCACGGCAGGAAATGGGCTTCGGCAGCCGAACTGAATGTGAGCAGCGGAGCATCCCAGAGACAAATAGTGGTCTCCGTAGACAGCGATGCAGACAACAGCATGAAGCTGGCGGCAGACGGTAACATAAACACCTATTGGCACACGGTACACAACCAATTCTACATAGCTCCCTACCCTCATGAGATACATCTTTCCCTATCCAAAGAGGCCACTATAAAGGGTATCCGCTACACTCCGCGACAAGATAGCGAAGAAGGACGGATAGCTTCCTATGAAGTATATGCAAGCAAAGATGGAAAAAATTGGGGGCAGCCCATTACCTATGGCACCTTCCATATAGGTACAGCAACGCAAACTATAGAATTTACTCCTTGCCGGGCACGCTATGTGAAACTATCGGGATTATCGGCCCATGACAAAGGAAAGAAAGCTGCCATAGCAGAATTAGAGATAATCTTGGAAGAATAATTTTATATGAAAAACTATTAACCATGGAGTTTCAAGACTTGTGCAAAAACTTGTACAAGTCCTGAAATTCCACGTTTTCTCCTATAAGCAAAAATCACTTCCCTTTCACTATCCGCTTAATATCATTCAGCTTGTTCAGCGCCTCCAGCGGCGTCAAGTTATTCACATCCAGATTCAGTATCTCATCGCGTATCTGGCACAGCACCGGGTCGTCGAGCTGAAAGAAGCTGAGCTGCATACCACCGCGTGTCTCTCCCACTTCCACCATCGGTTTGCTGGAAATCCCCTGCTGGCGGTTGTCCGTTTCCAGTTGTTTCAGAATGTCATTGGCACGCTTCACGATGCTTTTGGGCATACCTGCCATTTTGGCTACATGGATACCGAAGGAGTGTTCGCTGCCGCCGCGCTCCAATTTGCGCAGGAAGATGACTTTGTTATCTATCTCCTTCACCGAAACGTTGTAGTTCTTAATACGCTTGAAGCTTTTCTCCATCTCGTTCAACTCATGGTAGTGCGTGGCAAACAAGGTGCGTGCCTTCGCTTTTGGATGCTCATGGATATGCTCCACAATCGCCCAGGCGATGGAAATACCGTCGTACGTAGAAGTACCGCGTCCCAGCTCGTCGAACAGCACCAGGCTGCGGGGAGAAAGGTTGTTCAAGATATCCGCCGCCTCGTTCATCTCCACCATAAAGGTAGACTCGCCCACGGAAATATTATCGCTGGCACCCACACGGGTGAATATCTTATCCACCAAACCGATATGGGCACTCTCCGCAGGCACGAAACTGCCGATTTGAGCCAGTAGCGTAATCAGCGCCGTCTGCCTCAGCAAAGCGGACTTACCCGCCATGTTGGGACCCGTAATGATGATAATCTGCTGCGTCTGGCTGTCCAGCATCACATCGTTGGCAATATACTTCTCGCCGATGGGGAGCTGCTTCTCAATGACCGGATGCCGTCCCTGATGGATTTCCAGCACATCGTCGTCGGCAATGACGGGGCGTATATAGTTGTTCTCGCGCGCCGCTGTGGCAAAGGAGAGCAGGCAGTCCAACCGTGCTATCTGGTTCGCATTGATTTGAATGGCAGGAATGAACTCGCTCAAAGATTGTACCAGCTCTGCATAGAGTTGTGTTTCCAGTACCAGTATCTTGTCCTCCGCGCCGAGAATCTTCTCCTCGTATTCCTTCAATTCCTGGGTAATATAGCGCTCGGCATTGGCAAGGGTCTGCTTGCGTATCCACTCTGCCGGCACCTTGTCCTTATGCGTGTTGCGCACCTCGATGTAGTAGCCGAAAACATTGTTGTAGCCTATCTTCAAACTGGGAATCTCTGTCAGTTCGCTCTCGCGCTGCTGTATCTGCAACAGATAATCCTTGCCGGAGTAGGCAATCCGGCGCAACTCGTCCAGCTCGGCACTGACACCGGATTTGATGACACCTCCCTTATTAATCAATAACGGCGGGTCATTGTCTATCTCCCGGTCAATACGGTCGCGGATAGACTGGCAGATATTCAACTGCTCGCCTATATGATTCAAGCTGGCATTATCGGCATCCATGCAAGCTGCCTTGATGGGTTCTATCGCCTGCAAAGCCACCTTCAACGCCACCACCTCACGCGGAGAGACACGCCCTACCGCCACTTTGGAGATGATGCGTTCCAAGTCGCCAATCAAATGCAACTGCTCTTCTATCAACTCTTTGAAATCGGGCTGGCGGAAAAAGTATTCCACCACATTCAGCCGCTCGTTAATCGGCTGCACGTCCTTCAACGGGAATACCAGCCAGCGTTTCAGCAGGCGGGCACCCATCGGGCTGATGGTCTTGTCTATCACATTCAGCAGACTACTGCCACCGTCGTTCATCGACCCCATCAACTCCAGGCTGCGCACCGTGAACTTATCCAGGCGGACATACTTATCCTCCTCGATGCGTGCCAGCGAAGTGACATGCCCTATCTGCGTATGCTGCGTCATGATGAGGTATTGCAGGATGGCTCCCGAAGCGATGATACCGTTCTTGAGATGCTCCACACCGAAGCCTTTCAAGTTCTTCACCTCGAAATGCTTCAGCAGCTTTTCGCGGGCAGATGTCTCGGTAAACACCCAGTCGTCCAACTCGAAGGTGAAGAACTTGCTGCCGAAGTTTCCTTCGAACATCAGCCGCTTGCCACGCTCGAAAAGCACCTCTTTGGGGGCAAAGTTGTTCAGCAGCTTGTCCACATAGTCGAAAGGTCCTTCCGCCGTCAGAAATTCGCCCGTAGATATGTCCAGGAAAGCCACACCGCAGGCACCCTTACCGAAATGCACGGCAGCCAGGAAGTTGTTCTCCCGGTAGTTCAGCACATTGTCGTTGATGGAAACTCCCGGCGTCACCAGCTCCGTGATGCCGCGCTTCACCAGTTTCTTCGTCAGCTTCGGGTCCTCCAACTGGTCGCAGATGGCCACACGCTTGCCGGCACGTATCAGCTTGGGCAGATAGGTGTCGAGCGCATGATGCGGGAAACCCGCCATTTCGATGGTTTTCCCCTTGCCATTGGCACGTTTGGTCAAGGTAATACCGAGGATTTCGGACGCGACGACGGCATCGGTGGAATAGGTTTCATAGAAGTCACCACAACGAAACAGCATGACAGCATCGGGATGCTTTGCCTTCAAGTCGAGGAACTGCTTCATCATCGGGGTAAGGACAATATCTTCGTGCATACAAGTCTTTAATTTTTAATTTCCAAAGCTTTGAGCCAAGAGAGCAGGAAATCGTCAAGTAAGACCCAAAACTTAATGTGACAAAGATAATTCTTTTTTAGAAAACAGCCACGGAGAGGCTTCAAAACCTTAGCAAGCCTTAACAAAGAGACGCATTTTCCTAAAACATGTTATAAAACAGTCTTTTTTATTTGCTTTATTTGGAGATAAGCAAAAAGTTCGTACCTTTGCAATGTGTTTTTCATAGTATTAGATTTAAGGTTAACAAAGGTTGGAGTACAGCGGTACTCCTTTTTTTATGCCCATACGTACCGTCCCGGTTCTCCAATAAAATTTTCACATAAAATGCAAGGCAACTTTTTATATCCATTTAGTTTTTGGCTATCTTTGCACTGCTTTTGGCGGGCATAGGCACGCATAAAGCAGCTTAACTAACAATAAATCAATAATTAAAAACAGAAAATTATGGCAATGCATACATGGTTTGAATGTAAGATCCGTTACGAGAAAACAATGGAAAATGGAATGAACAAGAAGGTGACCGAACCGTACCTGGTAGATGCCCTCAGTTTTACGGAAGCGGAAGCACGCATCATCGAAGAGATGACGCCGTTCATTTCGGGAGAGTTCACCGTATCGGACATCAAACGTGCCAACTATAGCGAATTGTTCCCCAGCGAAGAGGAAGCTGCCGACCGCTGGTTTAAATGTAAACTGGTTTTCATCACACTGGACGAGAAAAGCGGTGCGGAAAAGAAAACCTCTACCCAGGTATTGGTGCAGGCTGCCGACCTGCGTGATGCAGTGAAGAAACTGGATGAGGGCATGAAAGGCACAATGGCCGACTATCAGATAGCATCTGTAGCGGAAACCGCCATTATGGATGTATATCCGTACAGTGCAGAGCCCGACGACAAACCGGAAGTTTAATTTAAGTTATGAGTTATAAGTTATGAGTTATTATTGCGACCCATAACTTATAACTCATAACTCATAACTCAAAAAAAAGATGATTGCAGAGAATTTAAAACAAGTACTGAGCGAACTGCCTGGAAAGGTACGGCTGGTGGCTGTTTCCAAATTTCACCCCAACGAGGCGATAGAAGAAGCATATCGTGCCGGCCAGCGTGTGTTCGGAGAAAGTAAGGTGCAGGAAATGACTGCCAAATACGAAAGTCTGCCCAAAGACATAGAATGGCATTTCATCGGGCATCTGCAAACAAACAAAATAAAATATATCGTTCCTTACGTAGCGCTGATTCATGGCATAGACTCCTACAAGCTGTTGGCCGAAGTGGACAAGCAGGCTGCCAAAGCCGGAAAAACCGTCAACTGCCTGCTACAGCTGCACATTGCCCGGGAAGAGACCAAGTTTGGATTCAGCTTTGACGAATGCCGGGAAATGCTGGCAGCCGGTGAATGGAGAGAGCTCAAGCATATCCGGATATGCGGATTGATGGGCATGGCCACGAATACGGACAATGACGAACAAATCAAAACTGAGTTTTGTTCTTTAAGTAGCTTCTTCAATGAAGTGAAAGCCAAGTGGTTTGCCGATGCAGAGTCATTCCGGGAACTGTCCATGGGAATGTCTCACGATTACCACGAGGCCATTGCAGCCGGGAGCACCTTGATACGTGTAGGAAGCAAGATTTTTGGAGAAAGAAACTATTAACCATAAAAAATCATTATCATGGCAACATTAGAAACTACTTTTGCAGGGCTGAAACTCAAAAACCCCATTATTGTCAGTAGCTCCGGACTGACGGACAGCGCCGCCAAGAACCAGAAACTATCTGAGGCCGGCGCAGGTGCCATTGTGCTAAAATCACTCTTTGAAGAGCAAATCATGATGGAGGCTGACTGGATGGGAGACCCGAACATGTACCCCGAAGGCAGTGACTACCTTGTAGGATATATCCGCGAACATAAGCTGGGTGAATATCTGAACCTGATTAAGGAAAGCAAAAAGGTTTGCAATATCCCCATCATAGCCAGCATCAACTGCTATCAGAATGCCGACTGGGTGGAATTTGCCACCAAAATAGAAGAAGCTGGTGCAGACGCACTGGAAATCAATATCCTTGCACTGCAGACGGATGTACAGTATACGTATGGAACCTTCGAGCAGCGCCACATCGACATCCTAAGCCACATCAAGAAGACGGTCAAGATACCCGTCATCATGAAGCTGGGTGACAACCTGACCAATCCGATAGCTCTGATAGACCAGCTGTATGCCAACGGTGCCGCCGCAGTAGTGCTGTTCAACCGCTTCTACCAGCCGGACATCAACATTGAGAAAATGATACAAGTATCCGGTAACGTATTCAGCAATGAATCCGATTTGTCTAAAGCCCTGCGCTGGATAGGCATCGCTTCGGCAGCCGTAAACAAGCTGGACTATGCCGCTTCCGGTGGTATTCACTCGCCCGAAGGCGTTGTCAAGGCAATATTGGCAGGTGCTTCGGCCGTAGAGATATGCAGTGTGCTTTATCAGAATTCAGCTACCATCATTGAGGAGTATATCCGTTTCCTCAACTTGTGGATGGACCGCAAAGGTATGGAAACCATCAGCCAGTTCAAAGGTATTCTGAACGTAAACGACCCGAAGGGGGTCAATACCTTCGAACGTACACAGTTCCTGAAATACTTCTCTTCACATGAATGAGACAAAAGACTGACAAGAAGACAATAAAATTGAAAGGGTGATAACACTACAATGACGTTATCACCCTTTCATTTTATACTATACCGCTATCTTTTTATTTCTTCTTATCCAGCGCCTCAAAGCAGGAATTCTTGCTTACGAACTCCGGAACAATATCCTTCATGGCAGCAACAATTTTCATCTGGTCATAGGTGTAACTTACATCAATCAGTTTCTGGATACGCTCCTTCACCTCGTCATAGTCATACTCACGCACCGTAGCAATCATAATCTTCTCATGATAGGTGGGCTTTGTAAGCTCCTTCACATTCAAGAGTTCTTCGTAGAGCTTCTCGCCATGACGGAGACCGGTAAATTCAATCTTCACATCCGTACGTCCAGAAAGGCTGATCATACGCTTGGCAAGGTCCACAATCTTCACCGGCTTACCCATGTCGAAGATGTAGATTTCACCGCCGTTGCCCATACTGCCGGCCTCAAGAACAAGGCGGCAAGCTTCGGGAATGGTCATGAAGTAACGGATTATCTCAGGATGGGTCACCGTCACCGGACCGCCACGCTGAATCTGGTCGCGGAAACGGGGAATGACAGAACCGTTGGAACCCAGCACATTGCCGAAACGCGTAGTGATGAACTGAGTGGCATGGCCTCCCTCCTTCTGCAACTTCTTCGCAAGAGACTGCACATAAATCTCGCAAATACGCTTGGAACAGCCCATCACGTTTGTAGGGTTAACAGCCTTGTCCGTAGAAATCATCACAAACTTCTCGGCACCGTATTTCACGGCAAGATCGGCAACGGTGCGCGTGCCGAATACGTTCACCTGGATGGACTCGGAAACGTTGTCCTCCATCATCGGCACATGCTTGTAGGCGGCCGCATGGAAAATATACTGGGGCTTGAACTCCCTGAAGATATCCTCCATGCGCGTGGCATTGGAGATGTCGGCTATGATGGTCTCGGCATCGATGTCGCGCCAACGGTCCTGAAGTTCCAGACGGATGTCGTGCAGAGGGGTCTCGGCCTGGTCCACTAAAATAAGTTTATAGGGATTGAACGAAGCCACCTGGCGCATGATTTCACTGCCGATGGAGCCGGCGGCGCCCGTAATCATCACACGCTTGCCCTCCAGATGAGAGGCAACCTTATGGATATCTATCTCGATAGGATTGCGCTGAAGCAGGTCCTCAATCTGAATTTCCTTCAACCGTGTGCGGCTCAGCGCCTGACCGTTCCACTCGCTCAAAGGAGGCGCAGTCATCAGTTTGATGTTGTGCACCAGCAGGCGGTCAGCCATGTCGGACTTCTTCAGTTCCTCCATCTTGGCAGGAGAAATGATGATGGTCTGCACATCGCGGTCGTTCAGCACATCAATCAGCGTATCATCGTTGGGGAACACCCTGACACCCATCATCACCTTGTTGATAAGCTCAGGTTCGTCCGCAATGAATCCGCGCAGACGGTAGTGGTTGCGCAGATTGACACGCAATGCCTTGGCAATGTTGACCCCGGCTTCCTTGGCACCGTAAATGAACACATTGGCACTATGGGTGCCGTCGAAGTTCAGCGCCTCGAAGAAAGTCTTGACAATCACACGGGAGCATGCCATCATGGCAAAGCTGATGATATAAGACATGAACAGCACGCTGACCGGAGCCAGGTTGAACTCCAAATAGCTTTCCGTCAGGACGCTCGTTATCATCAGCAGTGCATACGACACCGTCAATGACACAAAAATGCGCATGATATCCACAAAGGAAGAGAAGCGCAACACATTGGAATACGTACGGAAAACACGGAAGAAAATCAAGTTGACAACAACCATCCATAAAATGGTCTTGTCAATGGTAGAGGATTCCAAAAAAATGCTTCTGAAATCATATCGGAGAGCATAGGCCAACAGACTGGATATGACGATGATAAATACGTCAATTAATAGAATAGTCCATATCGGAAGCACTTTCGCGGAAAGATACCGATGAAAAAAATTTCGCTTCATTTCGCTTGACAGTTTTGTTTTAGGCGAGGCAAAGATACACTATTTTAGTCAAAACGGACAAGAAATCGATAAAAAAATGTTATAATAATTATTTATCGTCTATAAAGAAACTATCCCGCCTCCCTCGTTTTAACAGTTGGAAAGCGGGATGGAAATAATTTTACCCCAGAAAATGCGGTATCCGCTACATCAGATTACTTGCCAACTCGCTCAACTGGCTACGTTCTCCTTTCACCAGATTGACATGGGCAAACAAGTTCTGGTCCCTCATACGGTCTATCATATAAACAAGCCCATTGGACTGACTGTCCAGATAGGGTTGGTCTATCTGCTGAATATCACCGGTAAACACCATTTTTGTGCCTTCACCGGCACGGGTGATGATGGTCTTAATCTCATGCGGAGTCAAGTTTTGGGCTTCATCAATAATACAGTAGGTCTCGCTCAAACTGCGCCCGCGGATAAAGGCTAATGCCTCGATGACCAATTGTTCACTTTTTTGCATATCCTCCAAGCGTTTCACTTCAGAGGAATTGGCAGCGAACTGATGCTTGATTACATTCAAATTATCGAACAAAGGCTGCATGTAAGGAGCCACTTTCTCATTGGCATCACCGGGAAGGAATCCAAGGTCTTTATTGGATAGGGCCACGATGGGACGTGCCAGGAGAATCTGCTTGTAGTCGGTAAGTTTTCCCAATGCGGCGGCCAATGCCAGCAGGGTCTTGCCGGTTCCCGCCTTGCCGGTCAGGGCAACCAACTTGATGTTCGGGTCGTTCAGCACCTCAAAAGCAAAGCTCTGCTCGGCATTGCGCGGCTCAATGCCATAATTCTTTGTCTTGTGGACCCGGCAAATCGAATGGGCAAAGGGATTATAACGCGCAAGCACACTGCTGCGGTCACTCTTCAGCACAAAACATTCGTTGGGACGAATGATGTCCTTAAAATCGAACTCGTTGATGTCCAGTCCTTCTTTGGAAGAATAAATGCGGTCTATCAGCGCAGGGTCAATACCCTCGAACACTTCATTCGACTTTTCGAATATATCCACATTGATTACCTTATCATTGATGTAGTCTTCGCACAGCAGACCGATGGAACGCGCCTTCATGCGCAGATTCACGTCTTTCGTGACAAGGATGGTTTTCATTTTAGGCTTTTTGGTGGAAAGCCAGTCCACTACCGACAGAATCTGATGGTCGGGGATGCGTTCGGGAAAGGAATCACGTACTCGGGGAGAGTCCACCATGCCTGCCACCACAAACAGACGGCCTAAGCCCTCTCCCAATGGCGCCCCTTTGGTGAACAGATTATCATCGGTAATCAAATCAAGCTCACGGACGAACTCACGCGCATTGAAATTAATCTGCTCATTACCTTTCTTGAATTTGTCCAGTTCTTCAAGGACTACGATGGGAAGATAAATGTCATTCTCTTGAAAATTCTTCAAACAGTTATAATCGTGAAGAATCACATTCGTATCAATCACAAAATTTTTCTTAGCTCCCATACACGTTAGATTTAAATTGTTAATACCTTTGCACAAGCTTAAGATAAGCTACACTGCAAGCAATTTCAAGCAAGCTTGATTGCGTTCGGTCTGCATTATCTTTGTCGCTTTTAAAGATAACAAATTAATAGGGAGAAAGGATTGCTTCTCCGTTAAATATTATAAAAGATGGATTATCAGGACACTTTAACTTACTTATATAACAGTGTGCCCATGTTTCAGCAAGTGGGCGGCTCAGCATACAAGGAAGGATTGGAAAACACTCTGACCCTGGACGCACACTTCGAACATCCCCACCGCAGTTTCCGCAGCATTCATGTGGCCGGTACCAATGGAAAGGGTTCCTGCTCGCATACGCTTGCCGCCATACTGCAAGAGGCAGGATACAGGGTCGGGCTCTATACCTCGCCCCATCTGGTGGATTTCCGGGAGCGCATCCGGATTAACGGACAGCCTATACCCGAGGAATACGTCATCCGTTTTGTAGAGCAGGAACGTGGCTTCTTCGAACCCCTCCATCCCTCTTTCTTTGAGCTGACCACCGCCATGGCCTTCCGCTACTTTGCCGATGAAAAGGTGGATGTAGCCGTAATCGAGGTGGGACTAGGCGGACGCCTGGACTGTACCAATATCATCCGTCCGGATGTATGCATCATCACCAACATCAGTTTTGACCATACCCAATTCCTGGGGGACACCTTGGCAAAAATCGCAGGAGAGAAGGCAGGAATCATTAAAAGCGGTATCCCCGTTATAATCGGCGAGACCACTCCCGAAACGAAACCGGTATTTCTGGAAAAAGCACAGACAACGGGTGCTCCCATCTACTTTGCCGAGGAGAATGACCGTGAAGACTATCCCGGAATAGAATACGAACTGAAAGGGCTCTACCAGCAGAAAAATGCCCGGACCATCCTCACCGCCCTCCCGCTACTGAAAGAAGCCGGCTACCGGCTGGACGGACAAGCAGTGCGCAGTGGCTTTGCCCGTGTGGTGGAACTGACAGGCTTGATGGGACGCTGGCAAAAACTGCAGGAGTCGCCCACCCTGATTTGTGACACCGGCCACAATGTGGGAGGCATCACCTACATTACAGAACAACTGAAACAGCAGGCTTACCGCCAGCTACACATCATCATAGGCATGGTGAATGACAAGGATATACGGGGGGTACTGGCCCTGCTGCCCCGGGAAGCGACCTACTACTTCACCAAAGCCAGCGTGAAGCGAGCATTGCCCGAAAGCGAACTACAGGAGCTTGCCGAAGCAGCAGGTCTGGAAGGACATTGCTATCCTGATGTACCTGCCGCCGTGCGGGCCGCACAAGAAAAAAGCCTCCCGGAAGATTTCATCTTCGTGGGAGGCAGCAGTTTCATTGTGGCCGACTTGTTAGCGAACCGCGATGCACTCAATCTCTACTAAGGCATCTTTGGGCAACGCCTTCACTGCCACAGCCGAACGTGCCGGGAAAGCACCGTCAAAATAGGTGGCATATACCTTGTTCATATCAGCGAACAAGGACATGTCTGCCAGGAAAACGGTTGTCTTCACAATATTTGCCATGCCCAGGCCTGCCTCTTCCAGAATATGCTTTATATTCTCCAAGGACTGGCGGGCTTGCGCTTCAGCACCTTCAGCCATCACTCCGGTAGCTGCGTCAATAGGCAACTGACCTGATACAAATACCATTCCGCCGGCTTCGATAGCCTGGCTATAAGGGCCTATGGCGCCCGGTGCCTTCTGGCTGCAAATCACTTTCTTCATGATTGTCAAAGTTTGTTTTTATTAATAATCGGGTCTATTTTCTTTTTTCTCATAAAAAAATCCGAAGTATATGCAGTATTCCGGAAATCCACGCATTTTATAAATAAAACAACGTAATTTCACTCATAACCTGTTATACCTAGACTTAACTCATTTAACACGGGGGAGTTCCCCAAAACAGAGGCTCTGCTTGCGAAAGCAGAGCCTTTATTCTATCCCATCCCTTTACTTGCAATGCTTCTCAATCAAAGCATCCACATTGGGGTCACCCAATTCCTTTGCCTTGGCAAAGCTGGCACAAGCTTCCTTGTCCTTCTTCATCTGCAGCTGGGCGATACCCATCAGACGGTAGGCCTCGGCATACTTAGGGTCTTTCTCCAGAGCAGCCTTCAGCACATTCAACGCCTCTTCGTAACGTCCCACGCGAAGATTCACCACTGCCAGTTCGGCACGGTAAGTCAAATCCTCCGGATTCAGTTCGATGGCTTTCGCCATATCGTCCAGCGCACGCTGGTACTGCTTGGCCTTCAAAGCAGCCTGCTCACGGTAATAGTAGAACATGTCGTTCACTTTACCGTTCACGGCATTGTAATAGGCGTCATAATCCAGCATGGCATTACGCGCCTGGTCTGCATTCATACGGGCTTGGGCACGCTCCAGCAAGTAAGGGGCGGCTTCCTCCGTATAGGGCTGGGTAAAGCGGGCCACACAACTGTCCATCAGAGCCAGTACCTCCTCGGCAGGCGCCTGCATCAATTCCTTGGTCTTGGCGGCACTGAAGAAGGTAGCCGGAGAGGCCAGAATGGTCTTATTCACTTTATCATAGCTGGTAAATGCCGACGGATAGTCCTGCTTGGCAAACAGGATGTCACCCTCCAACTGGACATAAACCGGAAGCTCGTCAATGGCTATCGCTTTCCGTACCTCGTCCAGAGCCTTGTCGAGCGACCAGTCCTTATAAACTTTCTCGGGCTTGCCCAATGCATAATTATAGATTATCTTGGCCCGGTTGTAATACACATCATCTTTCTTTGCGGCAACCTCCAAAGCCTTATCCATATCTGCGGCGACCTTATCCATGGAAGCATCTTCACGGGACATGAACAGATGCTGGGAAGCACGGCGCAGATAACCGTCGGCACTGGCAGGATATTGTGCAATGAAATCGTTCAGAGTCTCCATATACTTCTCCGGAGACAGTTGGGAAGAAGCCATGTAGAGGAACACCAAAGCCTGCTCTTCGGTATCGGGCAATGCCTTCTTGATACCGATGCCCTTTAATGACATATCTCCATAAGACAATGCGGAGATATTCTGTGACATGGCGAAATTGGCATCAATGGCATAGCAGATGGTAGCCGTGTCTTGTCCGGAGGACTTCTGCGCAAGGCCGAAGACCTGCCCGTCCACAGTCATCAGCGGACAACTCACCATCTTGTCCTTCAGACGCATATCGAGCGTATAATAGGAATAGTTGCCGGAAATCTTATCAGCTTCCTTTACTTTCCCGGCAGTGAAGGAACGGTCCTTTTGGGTGGAATAAGGCAGCAGATATACATCCGCACCGGCAGCCGGAGCCACAGCAGCCAAAGTGAGTGCCGTGACTTTCTTTCCGGAGATGCCGACACGGAACTTGACAACATCGTACATGTCATCGGCCCCCATAATGGCCTCCACCGGCATCTGTGCCCCGTCCGAGCTCATCACAACGGCGCGCTGGGCACCTTTGAACAAGGTGTAGTCAGAAAGCGCAACGCCATCTTCAGTGACAAAAAAGCCGTTTCCAGTATTCAGTATCTTATCGTCCTGGTCGTAGGTCACCACCGAAAAAACGGCACGTTTGGCTTTGTCTACCCACTTCGGGGCTTGTGCCACACTCCACTGAGCCAATAAACAGAGAGTGAGCATCAACAGCAATTTCTTTTTCATATCTTAGTTGGTTCTTTGTTTTACCGCTTCATAAATCAAAATGCCGGCTGCAACGGAAACATTGAGGGACTCGATGGTTCCCAACATGGGAATTTTCACCCACTCGTCACACAACGCCAGATTGTCATAGGACACCCCCTTGTCTTCGGCACCCATAATGATGCACATCGGACCGGTATAGTCGGCTTTGGTATAGTCGTAATCGCCTTTCTCCGTGGCTGCCACGATATGGAAACCACTATTCTTGAGGAATTGCAGGGTCTCTTTCAGGCTGTGTTCGCGGCAAACGGGCAAAGTGTGCAAGGCTCCTGCCGAAGTTTTCATGGCATCTGCGTTGACTGATACACTGTTCCGTGCAGGGATAATCACGGCATCTACCGCCGCACACTCGCAAGTACGGGCAATGGCGCCGAAATTGCGGACATCCGTGATGCCGTCGAGCATCACAAACAGAGGATTCTTGCCCTGCTCGAAAAGGAAAGGTACCAAGTCCTCCGTCTTCTGGTAAGTGACTGAAGAGATGAAGGCAATCACTCCCTGGTGATTCTTACGCGTCACGCGGTTGATGCGTTCCACCGGAACGCGCTGTACCGGTATCAAAGTCCCTTTCAAGACAGCGAACAGCTCTTTTGACAAATCACTCTGAATGTCCTTCTTTACCAATATCTTGTCTATCTCTTTTCCTGCCTGAATGGCTTCTATCACGGCACGGACGCCGAAAATCATTTCACTGTTATCAACCATATATGGGTATTTACTATTTGACGATTTACTATTTACTATTTGATACTTCCAGCAATGCTCTGGCATTGTTCAGTGCGGCTTCGGTCAGCTTAGCACCACTCAGCATATGGGCTATTTCTTCCACGCGTTCATCGTCGGTCAGACGACGGATGTGACTGTTTGTTTCCGTTTCGTTGTCCTGCTTGTACACCTTGTAATGGGCGCGTCCACGGGCAGCAATCTGGGGTAGATGGGTAATGCTGATTACCTGGCGGTCCTGCTCGCCCATCTCCTGCATGATATCCGCCATGCGGTCGGCTATCTCGCCGGAGACTCCGGTATCTATTTCGTCGAATACAATGGTAGGAAGCTTGACGGCACCGGCTATCATTGCTTTGATGGAGAGCATGACGCGGGCTATTTCACCACCCGAAGCTACGGAGGAGACGCTTTGCAATGCCCCGTTCTTATTCGCGGAAAACAAGAAGTTCACAGTATCCGCCCCGTGTATGCCCGGCTCTTTGCGGGCACCTATCTCTACCTGGAAACGGACATTGGGCATGCCCAACGGAACCAGCCGCGCAGCCATCTGCTTCTCCACTTCACGGGCAGCGGCAGTACGCGCCTTGGTGAGGACGGCAGCCTGCTTTTTCACCTTATTATATAAAGCGTCGCAACGCGCTTTCAGTTCCTCGATGTGCTCGTCGGACGAAGTGATGGCTGAGAGTTTGGCGGCGTATTCATCCGTCAGCGCCAGAAGTTCACCGACAGTGGAAACGCGGTGCTTCTGTTGGAGCGTATAAATCAAGTTCAGACGTTCGTTCACTTCATCCAGACGTTCGGGGTTGAACTCTATTTCATCCTCCTTACCCGACACTTCCTGCGAAATATCCTTCAACTCGATATAAGTGCTTTCCATGCGTTCGGCAAGTTCCCCGGCAACCGGATAAACCCTCTGCAGGCCGAGCATCGTGTTCAGGCATTCCTTCAGCCCGGACAACAAGCCTCCTTCGTCCGAGTAGAGCGTCTGCCCTACCCGATAGAGTCCGGCCTTTATCTCTTCCGCATGGCTCAGCGTATCTGCCTCTTGCTCCAGCTCCTCCTGCTCACCGGCAGACAAGTGTGCCTCTTCCAACTGTTCCAGTTGAAAACGGATATAGTCTTCGTCCGACTTATCCTGATTGGCACGGGCAACAAGGGCCTCCAAATCCTGCTGTGCCTGCTTCCATGCTCCGAAGATATGCTGGTAAGCAGACAAGGCCTCTTCGTTATGCGACAAGATGTCCAGTACATTCAACTGAAATCCTTCCTTGTTCAGCAATAGGTTCTGATGCTGGGAATGCACGTCAATCAGCAGTTCTCCCAACTCCTTCATCTGAGCCAATGAAGCAGGCGTGTCATTGATGAATGCCCGGCTCTTGCCCGAAGCGGACACCTCGCGGCGCAGGATGCATTCTTCCTCGTACTCCAACTCATTCTCCTCAAAGAAAGGCTGCATACCGTAAGCGGAAATATCAAAACGGGCCTCGATAATGCACTTCGAAGCTCCTACACGAATGGCTTTCACATCGGCACGCTGTCCCAGCAGCAGACCGATGGCACCCAGAATAATGGATTTTCCAGCACCGGTCTCACCCGTTATCACCGAGAAACCGCTGCTGAAGCTGATATCGAGCTTTTCAATAAGCGCATAATTCTGTATGTAAAGCGAACGCAACATAAGGATATTGACGATTTACGATTTACTATTTACTATTTAAATCTTTCACCAGACGGTCTACGATGTCGGCAGCCACTTCGGCTTTGGACTTCAAGGGGTAGTCCGTCTTTCCCTGGTGGTCTATGATACTGATTTTATTGGTATCGCAACGAAAACCGGCTCCCTTGTCGTTCAGGGAGTTCAGCACGATGAAGTCCAGATTCTTGCGGTTGAGCTTGTCTTCCGCATTCATCTGCTCGTTATGAGTCTCAAGGGCAAAGCCTATGAGGAGGCGTTGACAGTGCTCCGCATCGTTCTTCAGATTGCCTAAGAAAGCGGCTATGTCGCGGGTAGGTTTCAAGTTCAAACTCATCTCCCCGGTCTTTTCGCGCTTGATTTTCTCATCCGCCACTTGTTCGGGGGTGTAGTCTGCCACGGCAGCCGTCAAGATGGCGGCATCGGCATGGACAAAGGCGGCGGATGCAGCCTCGAACATCTCCTGCGCCGACTCTACCGCATGGTACTGGTGCATCGGGAAGTAAGTGCCTTGCTGCACCGGACCGGCAATCAGTATCACCTTGGCCCCTCTGGCGGTACATTCATCTGCCAGGGCAAGTCCCATCTTGCCGGAAGAATAGTTGCCGATGAAGCGCACCGGGTCTATCTTCTCATAAGTAGGTCCTGCGGTTATCATCACTGTCTTGCCCACCAGGTCGCCATCTTTGGCAGCAAAGTACATTTCCAGGTGGCGGATGATATTCTCCGGCTCCTCCATACGGCCTTTCCCCACCAGATGGCTGGCGAGTTCTCCCGTAGCAGGTTCTATGATGTGGTTTCCATAAGAGCGGAGTGTATCCAGATTCTTTTGGGTGGAAGGATGGGCATACATGTCCAGGTCCATGGCAGGCGCCACAAACACCGGAGCTTTGGCGGAAAGATAGGTGGTAATCAGCATATTGTCTGCCACGCCATTCGCCATCTTGCCGATGGTGGAAGCCGTAGCCGGGGCTATCAGCATGGCATCTGCCCACAGACCGAGGTCCACATGGCTGTTCCAGGTGCCATCGCGTTGGGCAAAGAACTCACTGATAACCGGTTTGCTGGTCAAGGCAGAGAGCGTGATAGGGGTAATAAATTCTTTTCCGGCAGGCGTAATGACCACCTGCACCTCTGCACCACGCTTAATCAGTCCGCGAATAATATAGCATGCTTTATAGGCGGCAATGCTGCCCGTAATGCCCAATACTATTTTCTTCCCTTTCAGTATATTTGCCATTTATTTCTGAGTCATTTCACGCAGACGTATCTTGGTCAGCGTGGCTTTGGTATTCAGGGTAAAATCACTGTTCAGAATCCAGCTGTAATAGCCGGGGTCGCGCTTCAAGACATCGGATACCGACATGCCTTTGTACTTGCCAAAATTGAATACTTCCACACCTTTATCGTCGTAGACCATACGGCCGGCAAAGTCCACATTCTTGTTGAAGCTGGAATAGTCGGCAAGGAAAGCCACGTCATTCTGCAACTCCGGATAGCGGTCCAACTGAGACATCAGCACCTCGTAAGTGGCACGTGTATCAGCCTCTGCCGTATGGGCGTCTTCCAGATTCTTGCCGCAATAGAATTTATAGGCAGCAGACAGCGTGCGTTGCTCCATCTTGTGGAAAATGACCTGCACGTCCACAAACTTGCGGCGGCTCATGTCAATGTCCACACCGGCACGAAGGAACTCTTCCGCCAGGACGGGGATATCAAAACGGTTGGAGTTGAAGCCCGCCAAGTCGCATCCTTCAATGTCATTGGCAATGTTGCGCGCCACTTCCTTGAATGTGGGGCAGTCGGCTATATCGGCATCGTAGATGCCATGAACGGCAGATGCTTCGGCAGGAATGGGCATTTCGGGGTTGATACGCATGGTTTTGGACTCCTCATTCCCGTTGGGATATACCTTGAGGTAACAAATTTCGACAATTCGGTCTGAGTTGATATTGGTACCCGTAGTCTCCAAATCAAAAAAGACTATCGGATTTTTCAGATTCAATTTCATTGTTTTTTCGTTTTATAAGCTCTGGCTATGAGCTATAAATTATAAGTTTAACTTACAAGCCACGAGCTACAAGTACCGTGCGGCATAATTGCGCAGCCACTTGTAGCTCGTAGCTCATAATCCGATTGCTAATATTCATCAGTCATTCAGCATCATCGGCATCAGCAGCATCAGCAAGTCTTCGTTCTCTTCCTGCTCTACCGGAATAATGACACCTGCACGTGAAGGATCTGCCAGTTCGATAACGATTTCATCGGCAGAAATGTTATTCAGAATGTCAATCAGGAAAGTGGACTTGAAACCGATGCTCATCGGATTGCCCGCATATTGGCAAACCAGTGTTTCTTCGGCCGATGTAGAGAAGTCGATGTCCTGTGCGGAGATGACAATCAGATTCTCCTGCATACGGAGCTTGATAAGGCTGCTTGCCTGCGAAGAGAAGATGGACACGCGGCGCAAAGCACCGAGCAGTTGCAGGCGGTCTACCGTCACTTTATAAGGGTTGTTCTGCGGAATCACAGAGTTGTAGTTGGGATAGCGACCTTCGATAAGACGGCACACCATGCGGTAGCTTTCCAGTGTGAACACAGCGTTGCGTTCGTCGAACTCGATAGTCACCATGCCTTGCTCTTTCGGCAGCAGATTCTTCATCAGCGAAGCCGGCTTCTTGGGCAGGATAAAGGCGGCACGTTCGTTACCTTTGGCGGCCAGTGTCTTGCAGCGCACCAGCTTATGACCGTCTGATGCCACCATCGTGATGTCCTCCGTTGTGATATCGAAATAGATACCGTTCATCACGGGACGAAGCTCGTCATCAGCCGTAGCAAACACGGCACGGTTGATACCACCCAGCAACACTTGTGCATCCATTTCCACACGTACGGCATTGTCACCCAACATGGCAGACTGCGGGAACTCGTCCGCATTCTGCCCCATCAGGCTGTATTTACCGTTCTGATACTGTACCGTGATTTCAAGGGAATCCGTATTGATTTCAAAAGTCAACGGTTGTTCGGGAATTTCCTTCAAAGCGTCCAAAAGGGTTTTGGCTGTGACGGCAAAACGGCCGTCCATATCACTTTCATTCACTTCGACCGTAGTGACCATCGTCGTTTCACTGTCGGAAACAGTTGCAGACAAGGTTCCGTCTTGCAGTTCAAAGAGGAAACAATCCAAAATAGGCAACGCATTCTTCGAATTAATCACACGGCTGATAGCCTGCAAATGACTGGAGCTGTCTCTTATACACATCTGACGCTGCCGACGATATGCAGTGTGTAGAT
>ERZ1026961.255-NODE-255-length-33071-cov-12.420372_pt1 | contig 33071 bp, 25 predicted proteins | sample MGYA00519298_ERZ1026961 | MGnify/ENA primary metagenome ERZ1026961 (study PRJEB26926, sample SAMN06164515) | human gut metagenome | biome: ENVO:00009003; feature: ENVO:2100002; material: ENVO:00002003 | host: Homo sapiens | place: USA | collected 2012 ...
AGATCATGCCTAGTCTCGTGGGCTCGGAGATGTGTATAAGAGACAGCGTGTAATCCGCGTAATCCGCGCCTAAAATTTTCTTATATACTAATATTCTTTCTTCTATGCTTTTTTCCGCTTCATGCCCAGGACCCTATTCCATCCTGCCCTCTAATTAGTAAAGTCACAGCAAATTGTGACACACTCCGTTCTTATTCCCAGCGTACGGATACTGTTGCTGTTCCTCAAATAGCTTTTCCTTCCGGCTTTCAGCAACTTGGTGAAAATGAGTTGACGGATAGCCTTGGCATCCTCAATCCTTTTTGGGAAAAGTTGCGTCTGTTACATGCCGGCTTTTCTACAGATACCATCCGTATCGTACATATCGGTGACAGCCATATCCGTGGACGTATCTTGCCCCGTACCACCGGAACGCTGCTGACAGAAACTTTTGGTGCTATCTCTTATACCGATATGGGTATCAATGGCGCTTTTTGTACCACCTTTACCCGTCTCGACCGTATTTCTGATATTGCCGCCCTGCATCCTGACCTGGTTATACTGTCTTTCGGAACGAACGAAAGCCATAACCGACGTTATAACACCCTGTTACACTACCGACAAATGGATGAACTGGTGCGTATGCTTCGCGACAGTCTGCCCAATGTACCCTTACTGATGACAACTCCTCCCGGTTCCTACGACAGCTTCCGGAAAAGTCGTCGCCGCCGCACCTATTCCATTAATCCCCGTACTGCTATTGCCGTAGAAACCATGCGTCGTTTTGCTGATGACAACGGTCTTGCAGTGTGGGATATGTACGAAGCGGTGGGAGGGAGACAGCGTGCTTGTCTGAACTGGCAGGAAGCAAAATTGATGCGTCCGGACCATGTACATTATCTTCCCGAAGGATATGTGCTGCAAGGTGAATTGTTTTATCAAGCTCTTTTAAAAGCCTATAATGATTATGTGGGATATTGACTTTAATCGTCTGCGAGACGTATTCGTTTATGACCCGCAAGCGCCGATGATATTCAGTAGCGGTATTTTCTTGTGGTTGTTTGCAGCATTTATACTGGTTTATCTGCTGTTGCAACACCGTCTGACTGCACGCTTGTTGTTTGTTACCGCATTCTCCTATTATTTTTATTATAAAAGTAGCGGAACTTACTTTTTCCTGCTGGCACTTGTCACGGTAAGCGATTTCTTTATTGCTCGTTTTATGGCAGGTACTTCCGTAGGCTGGAAACGTAAGGCAAGTGTTGTGCTTAGCCTTGCTATTAATCTTGGTTTGCTTGCATACTTCAAATATACTAATTTTCTGGGAGATGTCTTCGCTTCGCTGCTAGGCGGCACGTTCCATCATTACGATATATTCCTCCCTGTGGGTATTTCTTTCTTTACTTTCCAGTCACTTAGCTATACCATCGATGTTTATCGCAAAGATATAACCCCTCTTACTAATTTGCTGGATTATGCTTTTTACGTATCCTTCTTCCCACAATTGGTGGCAGGTCCTATTGTACGTGCCCGTGACTTTATCCCACAGATACGCCGTCCTTTGTTCGTATCCCATGAGATGTTCGGAAGAGGTATATTCCTGATTGCAAGCGGTCTATTCAAGAAAGCGATTATTTCGGATTATATCAGTGTGAACTTTGTAGAACGTATTTTTGATAATCCTACGCTCTATTCCGGAGTAGAGAATCTGATGGGTGTTTATGGATATGCCTTGCAAATCTATTGCGACTTTTCCGGATACAGTGATATGGCTATCGGAATAGCCTTGTTGTTAGGTTTTCATTTTAATAAGAACTTTGACTCTCCTTATAAGTCCGCTTCCATTACGGAGTTTTGGCGGCGATGGCACATTTCACTTTCCAGTTGGCTGAAAGATTATCTCTATATATCTTTGGGTGGAAACCGGAAAGGAAAGATTCGCCAGTATGCCAATCTTGTCATTACCATGTTTTTGGGTGGTTTGTGGCATGGCGCTTCCTGGAATTTTGTCGTTTGGGGATTGTTCCATGGCATTGCTTTGGCGGCACATAAATTCTGGATGACGCTGACTGGAAGAAAGAAGGGAGAAGAAAGCCACGGCATCCGCCGTTTCTTCGGTATACTGATCACATTCCACTTTGTTTGTTTCTGCTGGATATTCTTCCGCAATGCGGACTTTTCCACTTCTTTGGATATGATCAAACAGATCTGTACCACTTTCCGTCCGCAACTTTTCCCGCAACTGATTGCAGGCTATTGGGAAGTGTTTGCACTGATGGCATTGGGTTTCTTTCTGCATTTCTGCCCTGATCGTTGGGAGAACGCTTGCTGTAAAACAGTAACCCGCCTTCCCCTTATGGGAAAGGCGGTTCTGATGCTTGCTTTAATTTACTTGGTAATCCAGATGAAGAGTACGGAGATTCAGCCTTTCATTTATTTCCAGTTCTAAAATTTCTCCTCTCCCTTCATTGGGAGAGGTTTCTAATCCACCTCTATTTCGTCAATGAACATATAAGCAGCTTTTCCTTCGCCTGCATGTCCTTTCGGCAGGGCAGGGCTTCGCTTGATAACAACTTTCACATACCGTGCTTTCACCGGATCGAAAGTTATCTCATAGTTTTCCACACCTTTCTTATCAATGTTTGTTTCTGCCGGAATATCCTTAACGGCTACTTCGCGGAACTCTTTGTTATCGTCAGATACAGAGACTACCAACCCTGTACTTCCCATAATCCAGGCACTCATATCGACAATGGCGTTCGTAGCTACCCGCTTGATTTCTGTTTCCTGTCCCAGGTCGATGATGGCTTCCACATCACCACCTACAAAGCCTAACCAGGCTCCGGTGGCATAGCTATCATTTCCCTTCATACCATCTACTAAGGTGATAGCACCTCCGAATTTATATTTTTCCGAAGGCTGGAAGGTCAGTTCGATAGGGCAATATGTAGCCTTATTGAAAGAAATCTTTTTATTCACCACTTTACTCTTTCCTTCCGGGCGGATAACCACTGCCTGGAAATCTGCTGTTTCAGTAATGGCAACAGGCTCTGTGTATTTCAATGAAGCTGTAGTCGGTTCGGTCCCATCTAATGTATAATAAATAGGAGCGTCATCAATAGTACTCAATGTGACTACTACCGCTTTCTTGGCAACATCCGGTGTGAAGTCGACCTTCAAATCGAATACATGCTTGGCATAGTTGAAGCCATCTCTTTGATAGAACTTCATCAGGCGAGCCAGGCGTTTAGTGAAATCTTTGAAATCTTTCTTTTCGGGTTGCGTCCATTGTACTTCGGCAAGGGCAGCCATACGGGGTAATACCATGTATTCCACATGTTCGGTGGTAGTTATGTACTCTGTCCATAAGTTGGCTTGGGCACCAATAATATGTTTTTTCTGTTCTTCATTCAGATCGAAAGTAGGATCCAGACTATACACCTTTTCTATGGGTACATATCCACCGATACCCAGCGGTTCATCCTTGGTGTCTGCCGTCTGATAATAATCGAAATAACAATAGGTGTTGGGCGTCATAATTACATCATGTCCCATTTGTGCCGCTTCTATGCCTCCGGATGCTCCGCGCCATGACATCACTGTCGCATTGGGGGCTACATCGCCTTCCAGAATTTCGTCCCAGCCGATAATCCGGCGTCCCTTGCTGTTCAGGAACTTCTCGATACGTGTCATGCAATAACTTTGCAGGCGATCTTCTGCGGTATGTTTTTTATCAGCTTTCAGCCCTTCCGCTTTGATACGTGCCTGGCATTTCGGACATTTTTCCCAACGGGTACGTGGAGCTTCATCGCCACCGATATGTACATATTCTGATGGGAATATTTCGATGATTTCACTCATTACGTCTTCCAGGAATTGCATGGTTTTATCATTACCGATGCAGAGTACGTCTTCAAATACGCCCCAACGAGGACATACTTCATATGGCCCGCCTGTACATCCCATTTCCGGATAAGCAGCTAATGCGGCAAGCATATGTCCCGGCAAGTCTACTTCCGGAATTATCGTGATGTAACGTTCCTGCGCATACTTCACGATTTCTTTAGCTTCTTCCTGTGTATAGAAACCACCATACGGCGTATTGTCGTACTCTTGTGTGTTTCTTCCGATTACCGTACGACTGCGTTGAGAACCTATTTCCGTAAGTTTCGGATATTTCTTGATCTCAATACGCCAGCCCTGGTCTTCAGTCAGGTGCCAGTGGAAAGTATTCATATTGTGCAGTGCCAGCAAGTCTATATATTTCTTTATAAACTCTTTGGGGAAGAAGTGACGTCCTACGTCGAGGTGCATACCGCGGTAACTGAAACGCGGTTCGTCCTTAATTTCACCTGCCGGTATCAGGACGGTTGCTCCTTTGGCTTCGGCGGGAATGGATTTGCGTAAAGTCTGGATGCCATAGAACACTCCGTTTTCGGTTTGTCCGTTGATGCTGATTCCTTCGGGGGTGGTAGTCAGCACATAGCCTTCCTTGTTTGCAATGCCCGGGTCGAGCCCCAGTACAATTGCATTTTTCACTTGTTCTCCTGCCGCGATGGCCTTTGTTTTCGGTGCGTAGTTCGTGGCTTGTTGGATGTACTCCGACAGGAACTCAGCATTGCGTTGCAATAAGGCATTGTTTTCCGGATAAGCGATGAGAACATTTTCGTTCAGTTTGAACGGATTTCCCTGGGTTAAACTTACCTCTTGGGGGAGAGGTATCACTTGGTAGTTAGCTTCTTTCTCCGCGGTACACGAAGCGCATGCCAAGGCGAGAGCACTTGCAAGAAGTGCGTGGTTAAGTTTTCTCATGGTGTTAGTATTTAATTGATTGTACAAATGCAAATGTACGTGATTATCTTCGAATTTTCACATAAACGGACGCAAAAGTATACTTCCGGTACTGAAGAAAACTACAAACCGGCCTGTCTGCTTAAAGTCCGGTAAAGTTCGTTCATCTTCTCATTTCTCAATGCGTTGATCTCTTCCGCTTGTCCGGGTTTCAGATAATCTTTGTTGAGTTTGATGAAACGTTTGTCCAGTTTCCCGGCTTCACCGATGATTTTTTTAAGTTGTGTGGCAAGTCCGGAAGCCTGTGATACATCATACCTCGAAGATTCGTAGGTGAACTCCACTTCTTTGTACTGAAGATAGTTGATGCGCAGGTCCAGCATCAGGCGATAATGTTCGAATTCACCGCCCTGTTTCCGGGGAACGATCTTGTTGAAGCTGCTTTTCAACTCTTCACATTCCTGTATCACCTGTTCTATCGGCTTTCCTTTAGCATCCTTTCCGTGACGGACTAACTCTTGGGGAAGCAGGAAATAGTTGAGAAAGGTTTGCGCTTCGTCCTCCGACAGCCCATAGCGTTGCTGTGCATACTCTTTTATGAAAGTTTCGGCATGAATCGCTTTTGATGAATTGACCGCTTTACAATAAGCGTCTATCAGCAATTGGAATCCTGACATGGGATATACCTGCCGGATGGGTTGCATACTGATTATTTCCCAACCGTTATCATAGTGGAAACCATAAGTTCCGCTGGTTGACCAGGAAGTTTCTATCATTCCCTCATATCCGTGAGCACGCGCAAAGGGCAGGAAAGTAGCCAGGTTATTGAAATGCTTCATCCACTGGGTCAGATATGTATTGTCGGGTGCCGAACGCAGTGAGGCTGCTCCCCACATCTTTACACCGAGCTTCAGCAGATTATCCAGTTTACCGAAGCGGTCCGGTTCCCAACCGTAATTCCAGTCAACGTAGATGAGATCTTTGGGTAACTCTTGAACGGCTTCGGGGTGCATCAGGATAATATCCGCCCAGATGATAGGTTTCTTTCCCATTTCCTTGACCACCTCGCACATGGCTTTTATGTAGTCAACAAAAAGGCGCGACTTATTTACTTGGGAACATTGTGCGCAACTTCCCAACAGATAAGTTTCGTCAGCTCCTATATGGAAATAAGGTGACGGATGCAATTCTGCCACTTCCCGGAAGATTTCCCGGAATACCTTTTTAGCTTCTTCTATCTTGAGGGGACATACTTGCGACACTTCCTTACTGTCTTCACGCAAATGTGCGTACCGGTCGTGCCTTAATATGTATTCGCAATGTCCGAAACAGTTCTGTAACGGGATTACTTCAATGCCGAGCGAAGTGCAATAGCTTACAATATCCTGCACTTCGCTGCGGCTGAATGCCAATTGATTACACAAAGTAGCATGCTTTTGGAAAGGGAATGTTGCTTCATACTCTATCAGCAGAGTATTTATCTCTTTCTTTGAAAGGTCGGACGCCAGTTCCTTGATTGCCGAAACCGTCATTACCTGTGTACGGCAATCCAGATAGAAAGCCCTGACTTTGAAGTCGGAAGGAGGGGCTGCGCTACGGGCCGGAACACACAGGCACAGGAATACGCTTACTAAAAGTAAACTTTTGTATATGGAACGAAGAGTATGATTCATGGTCTTTATTTTTTAGATGGATAAAAGTGACGCACTGTCCCGGTCACAATAAAGCGTCGCATGGGGATGAGTACGTAAAATAGAAGCCGGGCAAGTGGTGCTGACAGGGCCGTATAATGTTTCTTTCACGGCATTCGCCTTCGGCTTTCCCGGTACTATGCAAAAGATACGGGTAGCTTTCATCATAACCGGTATCGTAATGGTGACTGCCTGTTGGGGTACTTTCTCCAGACTGGAGAAACAACCGTCGTGTACCTGTTGTGTGCGACATACCTCGTCCAGTAATACCACTTTTACCTGCTGGGGATCATCAAACAATGCCACATGCGGGTCATTAAAGGCGATGTGCCCGTTTTCACCGATTCCCATGAAAACAATGTCGATGGGATGCTTTTGCAAAACTTCTTCATAGTGGGTGCAGATGTTTTCGGGTGAGGCGCCTTCTATATATAAATAATGTATAGACTTGAAGGGAAGTGCGGCAAATATGTGTTCTTTGAGATAATTCCCGAAGCGTTGAGGCGCATCCGCTTGCAGACCGATGTACTCGTCCATGTGCAAGGCATGGATGCGGTTCCAGGGAAGAGCATACTTCTGCAAGGCGGCCAGAAACTCGTTTTGTGAGGGGGCCGCTGCAAATAGAATATTGATTTCCTCTTTTTCTTTTAATAATTGGTTGATACTTTCGGCTGCTGCTTGTGCGGCATCTTCGCCCATAATCTGGCGGGTAGCGCATATCCGTGCCAGTAAAGCTTCTTTCTTAATTTCTTTTATGTTCATGGTTGTTCAAATAATGTTTCTCCGTTAATGAATACCCGGTTGATGCGGATATCCGGGTCGAATATTACAATGTCGGCATCATATCCTTTGGCAATCTTTCCTTTCCTGTCCGCAATGCCCATTATTTCGGCGGGGGTGAGCGTCATCATGCGTACGGCTTCTTCCAGAGGACGTTCTCCCATCCGGTACATATTCCGTACCAAGCGGTCGGCCGTAGCTACGCTTCCCGCAAAGGACTGGCGGTCGGGCATCTTGGCTACTCCGTCCTCAATGAGTACTTCGCGTCCTTTGGCACGACTGCCCAATATGCTTTTCCCTTCGGGCATACCTGCACCGCGCATGGAGTCGGTGACTAAGGCAATCTTCTCCGCACCCTTATTCTTTACTGCCAGTTTCATAAGCGGTGCCGGAACATGTACGCCGTCCGTTATCAGTTCAATGGTTGTTTCGTCCAATAAATATCCAGCTTCTACACAACCTGCATAGCGGAAGGCGTTCCGGCGGGTTACTCCATTCATGCAGGAGTAGAAGTGGGTGATATGGGTAAAACCATGTTTCACGGCTTCCACCACATCTTCATAAATGGCATCTGTATGCGCTATGGAAGGTAATATGCCACGTCGGTGCAGTATATCACCAAACTCAAGTGCCCCCGGAAGTTCGGGAGCAATGCTCCACCGGACGATATCCTGGCTCCTGTCCAATATCTCCATGTATTCTTCGGGAGAAGGGTTGCGCAGATAACGCGGATCCTGTGCTCCCCTGAAGGCATAGGCAAAGTAAGGGCCTTCCAGATGTAAACCACCGAAAGCGGCACCCGAACGCTGATCTTTTACCCGGTCGTATATATCGAGGAAGCGAAACAGTTCCTGATTATCCGAAGCCAGTGTGGTAGGATAAAGTAAGGTAGTTCCGTGCCGCAGGTGTTCGCGGGCAATGGTGAGGCAGTCTTCTTCCGTACAATCCATGAAGTCGGAATCACCTGCGCCGTGTGTGTGCAGGTCGATGAATCCCGGGGCGATGTAGCCACCGTGTGCATCGTGACCTATGCTGCCGGGTACTTCATAGTTTCCCGGCTCTATGCCGATAATTTTTCCTTCGGCAATGAGTACGGTTCCCACTCCGAAATTACGTTCCGGAGTGATGATTTCACCGTTATAAATTCTGGTTATTTGTCCTTTTTCAGTTTCCATAATTCAGACCAATGATTGATTTTATATCCGTAGGATGCGTAAAATATCAAATAAAGGAAGCAGGGAATCAGCACGATATATCCGATCCGTAATCCGTAATGATCGGCTATCAGTCCATAGATGACCGGCATGAAAGCGTTGCCGCAGAGTGCCATCACCATGAACGAGGAACCCAGGTTCGTCCAGCGTCCCAGGTCATGTATGGCAAGCGGCCAGATTCCTGCATAGATCAGTGCGTTGCATACTCCCATCAGGCTCAGGCACCAGATGGAAAGGGAAGTGGCATGTCCATACATTTGTACTTCTCCGGGAATCACCAGTACACAGACCGATAATATCAGTCCGCCTACGGTGCAGATACGGAACATGCGTTGCTGGCTGGCAAACCGGGGAATCAGCAGGATACCGATGAAATATCCTACAAGAGCACAGGACAAAGTGATGCTGGGGAATATCTTGGCTTCGTGCAGATTGAATCCCATACTTTCGGCATAGCTGATAATCGTATCGATGGAAATCACCTGGGCCGCCACATGAAAGAAGATGGCGAATACTCCTAATATAAGGTATGGGTACGAGCCGATAGACTTGTGGTCACCGGAAGAGTAGGTACTCTTTTCCTGTTCATTACTCAGATCGGGCAGCCGGATGAAATGTATCGCGCAGCCAAACAGGAACAAGAACAGGGAAAGTATCGAGTAGGGGACAATAACCCTCCGTATCAGTTCGTCCAGCAAGAGGTCTTTCTCTGCACCTGCCACACTGTTACTCTTCAGCACTTCGAACAATTCGGTATCCGTTGATTTCAGGATGACGGCGGCAAACAGCAGGGGGGGCGATGATTCCGGCTATCTTGTTGCATAGCCCCATGATACTGATACGCCGGGCTGCCGACTCTATGGGGCCCAGTATGGTGACATAAGGATTGGCTACGGTTTGCAGGATAGACAGACCGGTACCTATGGTGAATAGTCCGGTCAGGAAAACGGGATAGGCCCGGGTGCAGGCTGCCGGAACGAATAAGACGGTCCCGGCTGCCATAAGCCACAATCCTGCGATAATACCCCGCTTGGGGCCGATCCGACCGATCAGTTTGGCAGCGGGAATAGACATCACAAGGTAAGCGATGTAGAATGCCAGGGCTACCAGATAAGACTGGGTGTGGGTTAACTCGCAAGCCACTTTGAAGTAGGGAATCAAGATGGAGTTTACCCAGGATACCAGTCCGAAGATGAAAAACAGCGTTCCCAGCATCAGCATAGGCAGCAGATTGGAGGAAGGCTTTTGTTGAACGTTACCTTTAAACATACCTTTTTACAGTTTTATATAAATACGTTTGCGATAGAGAATGTATCCCAATGCCCATATCACCCCGATGAAGAACAGGGCATAGACCAGAGATCCTGCATAATCTCCCAGCAAGGGTTGCAGCGTCCGGTTGTAGATAATTCCCCGGACACTGATGGTTGCTTCGCCCCACGGGATGAATGACAATCCGAACAGTACGCTGATGATCCATGCAACTACATACATGAAAAGCGGATTCACTCCGAAGGCTTCGAAGAAGCGGCACCAGCGCTTTTTCTGCCTGACGTCAATGATATCTATCAGTAAAGCAAGAAGCAGGGAAGCAGTTCCGGAAGTGATTAAAGTGTAGGAAGCTGTCCACAGTTTCTTGTTTATCGGATCAAGATATTGTAACAGGAAACCGGCGAACAACAGAACCGTACCGAACAGGGCGATCTGACGGATACGTTCCTTATTCTCCGCTATCCCCGTAATCAGGCTTCCAACGAACGTGCCGAACAGTACATGCGCCCAACAAGGAATCGTACTCAGCAGCCCTTCGGGTTCGAAAGCAAAGCTACCGCCCTCAGCGGCCTCTTTGATTAAATGTCCCGCTCCCAGCAGTTTGACGTCAATCACCGCAATCAGGTTGTCTGCCGAATGTACATATCCGTTGAAACATTGCAGCAACACAAGATATAGCAGCAGAATTCCTCCTGCCGTGGCAAGATAATACTTCTTCGGAATAAGAATTGCCAGGAATGCTCCGCCTGCATAAGCCAATGCCAACCGTTGCATGACACCGAGAATACGCAGATGTTCCCAGGAGAAAGTGCCGTAACAAAGTTTGGAGAAACAATCCAATGCTATTCCTACGGCAAAGAGAGCTACGGTCCGACGGATGATTTTCAGACTGACGGTGGTATTGAGTTTATCGAACTTGCGCAATGAAAAGTGGATGGCTACGCCCATGATAAACATAAAAAAGGGATAAACCAAGTCTGTGGGGGTTAATCCATGCCATCGTGCGTGTTGCAACGGGGCATAGACAGACTGCCAGGAACCGGGGTTGTTTACCAGTATCATTCCGGCTATGGTAATCCCTCTTATTACATCGAGTGCAAGTAATCTATTGTTTGGGGCCGACATAAGTGCTGAATGTTTTGATTATTAATAGTTTGGATGCTCTTCATTAAATGAAAACACCTGGATGCTTTATTCTACTCTTGCAAAAGGTGGCATCTTTTGTAGCAAAAGATGCCATCTTTAACATCATAAGATGCCACCTTTCGTTGCAAAAGATGCCATCTTTTGCATGTGATGTTTTATTGCTTCATATCCTTTCCTTTAATGAAACGGGTCTTCGGAATATGGCTTCTGCAAGAGGATGCTTAATGTTCGGTGAAAGCGTCATAGAGCACCTGAAGCAGACTCTCTTCTTTGTTGGGAGAATCGTGCGAGATAGCCCATATCATGATACCTCCGTAACCGTTGTCATTTACATACCCGGCTTTGGCACGCATGGTTGGTTTGCCGTTGTAGAAGAGTAGTCCGATTTCGTCCTTCTCCGTGGCCTGTTCGTTGGGATAATTCGTTAGAATCTCCTTGTACGGCATGTGTGTAGCCCCTACCGGGGTTTCGGCGGATACGAAGTGTACACCGTAGAAAGGCACTCCGAGGATAATCTTTTCTTTGGGTACTCCGCGGATTTCACTCCAACGTTTGGCTGCCATGCGGAAGTGTTCCATGCTGGCGTGCTGAGCTACTTTCGATGATTTCCAACCACCGGTGAAGTCGTACACCATGATATTGACCAGGTCCAGATATTCAAACATCGAGTTGGTATATACATTATAGTTTCCCCAGCCCCCGTTCCATTCCGGATAGTCGGCGCTCACGGCGGCAGTCAGCAGTTTGCCTTTGGGAAGTTCCGTCTTCAGTTCTTTGTAGAAGTTTTCAAGGAGGGCTACTTTTTCCTTGTCGCCTTCTCCGTAGCCTTCCGGACCGCCTGCCCAGTGTTCGTAGTCGATGTCAAGACCGTCGAATCCCCAGTCTTCCACAGCTTTCAACAGTTCCTTTTTGAAGCGGTTGCGGTAAGTATCATTAAGCAGTACACCCGCCATAATGGCTTTGTTGCCGCCTCCACCTGCGGATAACAGAACTTTCACCCCTTTCTTTTGCCCTTCGCGGAAGATGGGCAAAAGCTTTTCGATGTTGGCAGCATCAGCCAGGCCACCTTCTTCTGTGGCGCGTCCGAAGGCGATGCTCAGGTGAGTCAGTTGATCCCAGGGAATCTGGTATTCGGGTAACTGTTCATATTGCAGGTATCCGAAGATAATCTTGGATGGTTTCTTGGGTGCTTCTTCCTGGGAGGTTCCTCCGCATCCGAAGAGGATGCAGAGAAGTGCCCATAGAGTCAGATATTTCATAGGTATCCGTATGTTTTTAAGGTGCTGTTACTACTAAAGTGAATTCTCTGAAATTAGTGGTTCCGTTTCGTACCGCTTCAAAGCGCAGCTTGAAACTTCCGGTCTGGGTGAATGTGTAGCTCAGTGTAGGGACGGTTCCGATCACTTCACCGTCCAGCAACCACTTGACGGACACGCTGCCGTCTGCCGGAGAAACCAGGATAGGGAATTCCGTGAGGGTACCTGCTATGGCTGATACACTTTCCAACATGTCGGTATAGATATAGAGTTCATCATCGGCAAAGGTCGGGTTGCTTGCCGAGTCGTCTTTACAACTTCCCATGGCGATGCCCAGGAAGCACAATATTAGAAAAATATACTTGGTTTTCATAATTTATCCGTTCTTTTTAATTGTGTAAACTTATTCTTTATCCCACCATACACGACTGGTCCAGTTGTCTGTTCCTCCCATGCGGCTGAGTGCTTCTTCCAGATTTTCCTTGTTCTTAATCTGTTCTTCCAGCGGATACATCATGCGGTTGGGGCGTTTGCCGTCCGATTCGTTTTCTGTGGGAGCCAGGTTGTAGAACTTAGTGTACTTGCTCGGCATACCGCTGCGCCGTATGTTAGACCAGGCTTCAATCGGGTCGAGGATATAGAGCAGCCACAGTTGTTTGTTGATCTCTTCCAGCGCCTCGGTGTCGCCTGCATCCAGCAGTGAAGACTGTTCTTCGGCGAGGGCTTCCAGTGTGGCGTCATCGGGTACATTGGCGCCAAACAGGCTCCATTGCTTGATGGCGGCTACCAGACCTTTCTTATAGTGTTCCTTGGCACTTTCGGAAGATACATTCCAATGGCGGGCAGCGGCTTCAGCCAGGTAAAATTCTGTTTCGGCATAAGTCAGGTGCATATAAGGAGATGCTGGATCAGTCAGCAGTTTAGAGGGTTGCATCTTCTGGTAGTGGTGTGCTACACTTACATCTTTTCCATCGATATTGATGGTAAGAGCCGGTGCCCAGGCATTGTAGATGAAATCTTGTGCCGGCACTCCTTGATACGAACCGGTCTTTTCGTAAACAATGGACGTGATATCCGTGCGTTTGCTGTCGGTATAGTAGGCGCCTCCGATGTAGAGAGTGCGCGGGTCGTTGGTGGAAGTCAGCGCTTCCAGCAATTCGTTGGTCATGCGGTAGTTACTGTAAGTAGGATCTTCCAGCATCTGGTTGGCAAATCCGTTGCCCGGACCTTCGTCCAGTCTGCTTGATTCGTGCGCCACATAACAGATATCGCTGTTAGAGGTCATCACTCCTGCCTCATAAGCCGCTTTGGCTTCTTGCTGGGCAAGTGTGGGGTTGACTTTCAGCAGGCGCATGGAGATGCGCAGCCATAAGGAATTGGCAAACCGTCTCCATTTCTCGATGTCGCCATTGAAGTAAAGGTCGTTCTGCGGAGCCATAGCCGATGCGTCCAGTTGGGCGGAGGCGGCGCGGAGTTCGCTCAGGAAATCCATGTAGATATCTTCCTGTTTGTCGTATCGGGGTTTCACGATGTTTTCATTGTATATCTTTCCGGCTTCAAAGTACGGAATATCACCGTAATAATCCGTCAGTTTAAGGAAAGCCTCTACTTTCAGGATGCGTCCGATGGCATTCAGATTGACTTCTTCCGGGTTGTCGGTGGTCTGGCTGACCAGTGCGACGGCATTCTTAATGATATCGGGATAATAGGCTACCCAGAGGCGTTCCATGTAGGCAATGTTCTTTTTGGCTTTTCCGCCGTACTCCTGCATACTCCAGCCGCCAATCCAGTGGTTGACGAATGCACCCGGGTAGATAAAGTAGCGGATGGTATTCTGCATATATTGTGAATGAGTCAATTGTATGGTCGGAATCAGCAGATGCGGGGATATGCTGGTTGCCTTGGTTGGATTCTCGTTCAGTTCAGTCAGGTCTACACAGCTGCACAGGCAGATGAGGCCGATAAATAAGGAACTCCATTTTATATTTTTCATGTTGATATGCGTTTTAGAATTTGACATTGATGCCGAAGCCGAAGGTGCGGCGTGAGGGTAATGAGCCATACTCGAAGCCCTGTCCGTTACCGTTGTTGTAAGAAGATTCAGGGTCGATGTTGTCTACTTTTGAATAGATCAGCAGCAGGTTGCGACCGTAAGCCGAGAGGGTGACGGACTCGATAGGAGTATGTACGAACCACTTCTTGGGACATGAGTAAGAGAGTGATACTTCACGTAGTTTCACGAAAGAGTTGTCGCAGATGAACGGTTCGGGGGAAGAGTTCTGCAAGGCTTGCCAGTATTTGGCGGGATCTACGTACACATCGTTGGGCACATAGCTTACGTTACCGTCGGCATCGGTTACGGCTTTTACTCCCTTACCTACATAACCTCCGGTCGGTGTCCAGTCTTTGGCATCTACGTTGGCCGACAGGCGGGCTTGCTCGGAGGCGTACCAGCCTTCGCGTCCTTCCAGGGTTTCTTTGGAAGTACCGTTTACGTGCGACTGCATCTTACTCATGGAATAAACGTCCGCACCGAATTTCATATCTACCAGTACACTCATTGATAAGTTTTTGTAAGAGAAAGCATTGCGGAAACCTAAAGTGAAGTCGTAGTTGCCGTTTCCTAATACGGATACTTTATCGTCGAAAGTAGGCAGACCGTTTTCATAAATCACTTCGCCGGCTTCTGTACGGTTCAGTTTCTTACCTACGATGACACCGTAAGGTTGTCCTTCGCTTGCGTAGATGAAGGCGTTGGCCCAGCGGGCGGCTGCCAGTTCAAAGTCTTTCACGTCTTCGTGCAGTTTCACTACTTCATTATAGTTCTTGGCGAAGTTGATATTGGCATCCCAGGTGAAGTTTTTGGTTTTCACCGGTACGAGTGACAGAGAAGCTTCGATACCTTTGTTGGAAATCTCACCGGCATTGATCATGGCACGGCTGTATCCGGTAGATTGTGAAACCGGCAATGACAGGATCTGGTCTTTGGTTATCTGTTGGTAGTAAGTAAAGTCCAGTCCCAGACGGTTATCCAGGAAACGCACATCCATACCTACTTCGAAAGAGTAAGTCGAGGTCGGTTTCAGGTTGGCATTAGGCACGGAACCGGAAGTGATGTAACCCAGAGAAGTTCCTTTATTGGTATAAGGTTTCAGACCGTATTCCAATTGAAGCTGATAGGGGCTTGTGTCACCACCTACTTTAGCCCATGAAGCACGCAACTTACCGAAGGTGAACCATTCTTTGTGCTCAAAGAGGTTGGAGAATATCAAGCTTCCCGAAACCGAAGGATAGAAATAAGAACGGTTCTTGGGGCTTAGAGTGGACGACACGTCATTACGGAACGTTGCATCGAGGTATGCAAACTCTTTGTAGCCCAGGCTGACCTGTCCGAACAGGGAGCGCACGGCTTTACGCACCAGGGCATGTTCGGTTTCTATGCTGGAATAGTTGGTGATGTCCTGTAAACCGGGGATTACCTGCGTTTGTCCGGTCTGGATCATGGATTCGTACTCATAGCGCATCACATTGCCGCCGACGAAAGCTGATACATCGAAATCACCGAAACGCTTTTGGAAACGAAGCATCATCTCGAAGTTGTACTGCATCACGTTGTTGGTCATTTCCTTCATCATTCCATCGGTAAATCCGGGGGTATACATCGGAGTGAAATCGGTGAAGCGGAAGGTGTAGGAGTCCAGACCGGCTTTGAAGCTGGCTTTCAGATAATCGGTGAATGTATAGTAGAGGCGTCCCTGTCCGATGAGGCGGTCGCGTTTGGACTTATTGCTCATTTCATTGATTACCCAGTAGGGGTTGATGCGGTATTTGTCACCGTTCCAGTCATTGTAACGTCCGGTTTCGTCCTTGTAGTTACTGGATAACCATTTCTGGTCAAAACTCGGCGCGATACCTATCAGGGCATTACCAAGATTACTCGGACTGTCGGACAAGGCGGGGCGGTTCTGCACGGATTCGTAACTGTAAGTGGCCTGTGCTTCTACGGTCAGGCGTTTGGAAAGCTGGGTGTTTCCTTTAAAAGAGACACTGGTACGGCTCAGTTCCGATTCGGGCACGATATCCCAGTTGCGCATATCAGATACGGATACACGGAAAGCCGACAAGTCATTGGTCTTGCTGAAGGCAACGGCATTGGTGGTAGTGATACCGGTATCGAAGAAACTCAGGATGTTGTTGTTCACATTACCATACTTCCGTATCTCATCATTATAGATATGTACATCCATGTTGGGGTCTAACTTTCCACCCCAAGCTACTTGCGAAGTAGTCGATGCCGACTGACCGGACATCGAGGGACGCCCGTCGCGGCCCTGACCGTAGACGCGCTGGTAATCGTCGAAGCCGGTCAGTAATTTAACAATGCTCAGGTTGGATGAGAACTCCACACCTATACCCTTTTTCTTCTGGGCGGACTTAGTGGTGATGAGGACAACACCGTTGGAAGCTCTGGAGCCATAAAGTGCGGAAGCGGACGGGCCTTTCAGGATAGAAATGTTTTCAATATCATCCGGGTTGAGGGAGGACAATACGTCACCATAGTCGTAACCACCCCATTTGCCTGCACCTTCCAGTTCCGTATTGTCCACTGGCATGCCGTCGATGACATATAGGGGCTGGTTGGAACCTGTCAGCTGGGAATTACCGCGGATAATGACGCGTGTGGAACCGGAAGGGCCTGCTGTTGTGGAAGAGATATCCACACCGGCTACTTTACCCGAGATGGCAGACATTACATTCTGCTCGTTACCGGCTGTCAGTGCATCATTGTTTACGGAAGATACAGCGTAACCTAAAGCTTTGGCTTCACGCTTGATGCCGAGGGCGGTCACTACCACTTCGTCTATCTTTACGGCTTCTTCCTGAAGGATGATGGTGATTTGGGAACGCCCTTCTACTTTGATTTCTTCTGATTTCATTCCGATATAGCCGACGCGTAACACGGCGTTGCGCGAAGAAGCATTGATGGTAAAGCGTCCTTCTACATCGGTAATGACACCTGTCTGGTTGCTTTTGTCTTGAATGGTAGCCCCGATAATGGGTTCTTTGTCTACTCCGATAACGATACCGGATACCTTGAAATTGCTTTGAGCCAGAGTAATCAAGCTACAGCACATACATACAATGAGGAAGATACTTCGCATTGAAGTGTTCTTTCCTGACGAGTTAGGTAAAAGAATAAAATTTCTCACTGTTTCTCATTGGTTATTAGGGTTAATAATAGTGGTTGTTTTCCCGTACTTATAGTAATTCCTATATTGGGTTGGAGTCATCTGATAGATTCGTTTAAAGGATTTGGTAAGATTGATGTAATCTTCATAACCCAGTTCAAAGGCTATATCCATGATGGGCAGGTCTGAGGTTAACAGTTTCTCGGCGAAACAGGAAGTGCGGTAATCCAGTATATATTGGTAAATGGAAATGCCGACTTCCTTACGGAAATGTTTTTCCAGTACACGGCGTGAAACACAAAGGCGGTTCAGTATTTCTGTGATGCTGATAAGGCCGTTGTTCTCCGTCTCAATAAGTTTCAGGGCACCAAGGACCAGTTTGTCACTTACCGAGTATCCTTCTGTTGACTTTCTGCGTTCAATGCGGATGGGATTGATAACGATATTGAATTGCGGCAGTTGCTTATCCTTCACAATGCTGTGCAGCAGTTTGGCTGCCTGATATCCGCCGTTCTTTACATCCAGCACGATGGAAGAAAGGGGAGGGTCGGACATATTGCAGAGTATTTCGTCATTATCCACTCCCAAAACAGCCAGATCCTGGGGGACTTGAATGTTGCTGATACCGCAGACTTCGGTTATGCGTAAGGCGAATACGTCGTCGCAGGCAAACAAGGCTGTGGGATGGGGGAGTTGCTGCAACCAGGCTTGGAGGGTCTGCTGGTCGGAAGTGGAGCCATACCGGATGTTGCTCTCTTCATTATAGATATAGGCATGCTGCCCTACTTCGGCGAGGCGGGTACAGAAACCCTCTTCACGTTCGCGTGACCAGATTGTATCACTGGTGCCGTAGAAAGCAAAATTAGTGTAACCTTTCCGTAAGAAGTAGTTGGCGGCCATTTCGCCGGTGCCGTAGTAATCACCGGTAATATTGGATATGCCGTCCACACGATTGGTGTAGTTTTGCAGGATGACGGGGATGCCTATGGAGCGCAGCCGTTCGGTATTTACTTCGGACAGCTGTCCCATGATGGCATCCGCTCCCCAGCGCTGGGCAATATCAATGACTGTTTCGATTGCTTTTTCGTCATTGAAGTCTTCACGGCTCAATGGAATTCGATAAAAGCGCCAGTTGCCCACTTCCATGGAATATCGCAGGAAACCTTTTAATAAAAGGCGGCTGTACGCGCTGGTAAAATCGGATAATAGCAGTACTTTCAGCATACGGTATTAAATTTGCGGTTCGCTTTTTAATTGTTCACTGCAAATGTAAACCGTTTGTGTTTGTTGATATGCGTCAGTATGCGTTTATTTATTGTTGATTTGCGTCAATACAATTGTTTTCTATCTATTATATTCTTTTTGCTCTGTATTCTTTCGGTGACATTCCCGTATGCTTCTTGAAGTACCGTCCGAAGAACGACTGGTCGGGAAAATTATACCGGTCGGCTATCTCTTTTAGTGAGAGGTTGGTGGATTGTAGGGCGACTTTGATTTCCAGTGTGAGAAACTCATCGATGATTTCTTTAGCGGAAATCTGGCCTACCTCTTTAGTAATAGCGGAAAGGTAGCGTGTAGAAATACAAAGTTGCTCGGCATAAAAGGCTACATCCCGTTGCATGGTACAATTGGTATGTACCAGGTGGATGAACTTTTTGAACAGCTGTCCTTTCCGGTTGCCTCCCTCCAGTTGTTCCTTCGTGAAATATCTCTGTACCTTATCATAAGTATCCAGGAAGAATATCTGAAGTAGGTTCTGGGCAATGCTTTCGCGAAACTGATTTTCCTTGTCGGCATAGATGGCGGCGCTTGCCTCTATCATTCTCAGGATGGGGCGTATGGTTTCGAGTCTGGTATGTGTATAACAGGAATTCTCTTTCATGAAATGCATGAATGCCGGGTCCAGTCGGAAGCAGGCAACCTTCATCATCTCGCCCGAATAAGCGAAATAGTGTATCTGGAAGTCCGGGCTGGCCGATCTGAGCGAAAGAATAGAGCCGGGCAATAACATAATGTTCGTATTCGGTATAATGTGATGCTTCTCCAGATCTATGGTGATTTCCGCTTCGCCGCCGGAACAGAATAAAAGGACTCCATTCGTTAATTTGATGAGTCGGTTGTGGTAAAACTCCAGATTATCGGTCCCGGATCTGAAGGTTTCTGCTTTCGTAGTTAATAATGGATTCATACTTTATCTTTTTAAAGTTTTGTTGGAACAAAGGTAGAAGTTCTTTTTGGAATGTTAAGCAAAGCGTTCCGAAAATGAACAAAGGAGTGCGACAAATGAAACAAGTTGTTGTTCAAAAACGGCATACCTTTGCCGCCGACATAACAAAAGATGTTTTTAAAAAGATTGTAGTATGACAACAAAGAAGAGATTGATTAGACAGATGATGACATTCATTTGTGGAGTAACATTGGTAGCATGCGGACAGGCTCCTACCGTGCAGACCAGTTCTGAGTATGAGGTGATGAGAATCACGACATCCGACAAGGAATTGCAAACGACCTATTCAGCGAGTATCCGGGGAAGACAAGACATTGACATTTACCCACAGGTGTCCGGTTTTCTGACTAAGCTTTGTGTGGAAGAAGGTCAGGCGGTCCGCAAAGGACAAGTCTTGTTTATTATTGACCAAGTACCTTACCGTGCGGCTTTGCAGACTGCGGAAGCTAATGTGGAAGCGGCGCGTGCAAGTGTAGCTACGGCTCAACTGACGTATGACAGTAAAAAAGAATTGTTTGCCCAGAACGTGATTTCCGAGTTCGACTTGCAGACATCTTATAATAACCTGCTGACGGCGAAAGCGCAATTGGCGCAGACGGAAGCGCAACGTGTAAGTGCCGCCAATAACCTTTCTTATACGGAAGTGAAAAGTCCTGCCGACGGTGTTGTAGGTACTCTGCCCTATCGTGTGGGCGCTTTGGTTAGTGCCAGCCTGCCTAAACCGTTGACTACGGTTTCTGATAATTCCGATATGTACGTTTACTTCTCGATGACAGAAAACCAGTTGCTGGATATGACGCGCCGCTACGGTTCCAGGAGTAAAGCATTGGAGGAAATGCCTGCTATTGAACTGATTCTGAATGATAAATCCACCTATCCTTCGCAAGGTAAGATTGAAACAATCAGTGGGGTGATCGATACTTCTACCGGAACTGTCAGTCTGCGTGCCGTATTCCCGAATAAAGAAGGATTGTTACAGAGTGGGGGAGCCGGCAATGTAGTGGTTCCTGTTCAAAAACGGAACTGTATTGTTGTTCCGCAAGCGGCTACTTATGAAGTGCAGGATAAAGTGTTCGTATTTAAAGTAGTAGATGGTAAAGCACAGTCTGCTCCGGTGGAGGTGACCCGTGTGAATGGTGGAAAAGAGTATATCGTAGACAAGGGTTTGAATGTGGGTGATGTAATTGTGGCCGAAGGTGTAGGATTATTGCGCGAAGGTACACCTATTCAAGCTAAGTCAGCATCCTCTGCAACACAAGAAACCGCTAATCAACAAACAAAGGAGGATTAATCCATGAATCTGAGAACATTTATTGAACGCCCGGTATTTTCGGCGGTCATTTCTATAACGATTGTCATTCTGGGTATCATCGGGTTGTTTACCCTGCCTGTCGAACAATATCCCGATATTGCTCCGCCTACCGTTATGGTAAGCACCACGTACTACGGTGCCAGTGCGGAAACTTTGCAGAAGAGTGTTATCGCTCCGTTGGAAGAAGCTATCAACGGTGTGGAAGACATGACCTATATGACGTCTACCGCTACCAATGCCGGTTCGGTATCTATTACCGTCTATTTCAAGCAGGGAACCGATCCGGATATGGCTGCCGTTAATGTGCAGAACCGTGTATCCAGAGCTACCGGACAGCTTCCGGGAGAAGTAACCCAGGTAGGTGTGACCACTATGAAGCGCCAGACCAGTATCTTACAGATGTTTTCATTGCATAGTCCCGATAATTCGTATGATGAAAACTTCCTTGCCAACTATATGAGTATCAACTTGAAACCGCAGTTGCTGCGTATTGCGGGTGTGGGCGATATGATGATTATGGGTGGTGACTACAGTATGCGTGTCTGGATGAAGCCTGATGTGATGGCACAGTACAAACTGATTCCGTCTGACGTGACGGCAGCACTTGCCGAGCAGAATATTGAATCGGCTACCGGTTCGTTCGGTGAAAATTCGGACGAAACTTATCAATATACCATGAAGTATAAAGGTCGTCTGATTACACCCGAGGAATTTGGTGAAATCGTAATCCGTTCTACGGAAGACGGTGAAGTGCTGAAGTTGAAAGACATTGCAGATGTGGAATTGGGTAAGGACAGCTACGCCTACAAAGGCGGTATGGACGGTCACAATGGTGTTTCCTGTATGGTGTTCCAGACGGCCGGCTCCAATGCTACGGAAGTAAACCAGAACATTGACAACCTGCTGGACGAAGTGCGCAAAGACCTGCCGAAAGGTGTGGAACTGACACAGATGATGAGTTCCAATGACTTTCTGTTCGCTTCTATCCATGAGGTAGTAAAGACATTGATAGAGGCTATCCTTCTTGTGATCTTGGTGGTATATGTATTCTTGCAGGATATCCGTTCCACATTGATTCCGTTGGTGGGTATCATCGTGTCACTGATAGGTACCTTCGCTTTTATGTCCGTTGCCGGATTCAGTATCAACCTGATTACCCTGTTTGCATTGGTACTTGTGATCGGTACGGTGGTGGACGACGCCATAGTCGTCGTCGAGGCGGTACAGTCGAGGTTCGATGTCGGGTATAAGTCTCCTTATATGGCAAGTATCGACGCTATGAAGGGTATCAGTAATGCGGTTATCACCTCTTCACTGGTATTTATGGCAGTGTTCATTCCTGTATCGTTTATGAGTGGTACGTCCGGTACGTTCTATACGCAGTTCGGTTTGACAATGGCAGTGGCCGTAGGTATCTCAGCTATTAACGCTTTGACGCTGAGTCCGGCCCTTTGCGCCTTGTTGCTGAGACCTTATATTAATGAAGATGGCACGCAGAAGAATAATTTTGCCGCCCGTTTCCGTAATTCGTTCAATGCGGCTTTCGATGTGGTGGTGAATAAGTATAAGAATGCGGTACTATTTTTTATTAAGCGTCGTTGGTTGTCATGGTCATTGCTGGCTTGTTCAGTAGTATTGTTAGTACTCCTGATGAACTCTACGAAGACCAGTTTGGTGCCTGATGAAGACCAGGGTGTATTGTTCGTCAACGTAAGTACGGCTCCGGGTAGCTCACTGAAGACTACGGATGATGTTATGCTTCGTATAGAAGAGCGCTTGGAAGCTATTCCGCAAAAGTTGCATATTCAGAAAGTAGCCGGTTACGGATTGCTTTCCGGACAGGGAAATACATTCGGTATGATTGTTATGAAACTGAAACCCTGGGATGAACGTACGAAGAAAGAAGATCAGGTGCAGGCTGTCATCGGACAGATTTATGCCCGCACGGCAGATATCAAGGATGCCACGATCTTTGCAATTGCTCCGGGTATGATTCCGGGTTATGGTATGGGTAATGCACTCGACCTGAATGTACAGGATAAGTTGGGCACGGATGTGAACACCTTCTTCCAGACTACCCAGCAATACTTGGGTGCCTTGAATCAGCGTCCTGAAATCTCCATGGCCTATTCTACTTTCGATGTGCGCTATCCGCAATGGACTGTCGAGGTAGATGCTGCCAAATGTAAGCGTGCCGGCATTACTCCGGATGCAGTGCTTTCCACACTTTCGGGTTACTATGGCGGACAGTATGTATCCAACTTCAACCGTTTCTCAAAGGTATATAGGGTTATGATACAGTCCGGTCCGGAATACCGCATGGATGAGTCTTCATTGCACAACACCTTTGTGCGGATGGCAAACGGTGAGATGGCTCCGCTGAGCCAGTTCGTTACGCTGACCCGCAGTTATGGTGCCGAGACATTGAGTCGCTTCAATATGTATAATTCCATATCCGTGAATGCCATGCCTGCCGAGGGATATAGTACGGGTGATGCCATCCGTGCCGTGAAAGAGACAGCAGAAATCAGCCTGCCGAAAGGTTATGGTTATGACTTCGGTGGTATCACACGTGAGGAGAACCAGCAGAGTGGTACGACGGTAATTATCTTCGGTATTTGTATTTTGATGATCTATCTTATCCTGAGTGCACTTTATGAAAGCTTCATCGTTCCGTTTGCAGTTATTCTTGCGGTTCCGGTAGGTTTGATGGGTACGTTCTTGTTTGCCAAGATAGCAGGATTGGAGAATAACATTTATCTGCAAACAGGTTTGATTATGTTGATCGGTTTGCTTGCCAAGACAGCCATTCTGTTGACGGAATATGCTGCCGAGCGCCGAAAAGCGGGCATGGGATTGATTGCTTCCGCAGTCAGCGCAGCCAAAGCACGTCTTCGTCCTATCCTGATGACGGCACTCACCATGATCTTCGGTCTGTTCCCGCTGGTGGTAGCTACGGGAGTAGGTGCTAACGGTAACCGTTCGTTGGGTACGGGTGTAGTAGGTGGTATGACCATCGGTACATTGGCATTGCTTTTCATCGTTCCGGCTTTGTTTGTCACCTTCCAGTGGTTGCAGGAACGTCTTCGTCCGGCTCAGTCCATGCCGACCAAAGACTGGCAGATTGAGGAGGAGATGGAAGTGAGTAAGAAAGAAATAGAAGAATCACATAAATGATAGGTTGGCACTGGATACAGGAGTATTTCCATTCTCCTCCTCCCGGGAGGAGGGGAATTGAGATACTCCGGTTGTGCTAATTCATCATTTTCTAATGAAATAAACAATATAAATAATGAAGAAACAAATCATCACTTTAGCTGTCGCAGCCTTGCTGTTGAGTAGTTGCGGCATCTATACTAAATATGAACGTCCCGAAATCAAGACCGACGGACTTTACGGGCAGGATATAGAGGTGGAGGACACCACCTCTATCGCCTCTCTCTCCTGGCGCGAGTTGTTTACCGACCCGCAACTACAATCTCTCATTGAGCATGCACTGCAAGGTAATACCGACTTGCAGTCCGCTCAGTGGCGTATCAAAGAAGCGGAAGCCACTCTGTCATCCGCCCGTCTGGCCTATCTGCCTTCTTTCATGCTGACTCCGCAGGGAGGTGTCAGCAGCTTTGATAAATCAAAAGGTTCCTGGACGTATAGCGGCATAGCATCCGCCAGTTGGGAAATTGATATTTTCGGTAAACTGACCAATGCGAAACGCCGTGCAAAAGCTTTGTATCTTCAGAGCCTGGAGTACGAACAAGCTGTCACTACTTCGTTGATAGCCAATGTGGCAAATATGTATTATACCTTATTAATGCTCGATGCACAATACAACGTCTCTGCCGAAACTGCCGCCAAGTGGCGTGAGAGCGTGAAGACAATGCGTGCCATGAAAGCAGCAGGTATGACGGATGAGGCCGGAGTAGCCCAGACCGAAGCAAACTGTTATATGGTAGAAGCCTCTTTGCTCGACCTTAAACAGCAAATCCGTGAAGTGGAGAATTCACTTTCTATTTTACTGGGTGATGTGCCCGACGCCATCGAACGTGGAAAGTTACAGGGACAAAGTTTCCCGGAAGAACTTACCGTTGGTGTTCCGTTGCAGTTGCTCTCTCGTCGTCCCGACGTGAAGAGTGCGGAACTCTCGTTGGCACAGGCCTTTTATAGTACAAATGCGGCACGTTCGGCCTTTTACCCTTCCATCACTTTGGGAGGTACGGCAGGTTGGACAAACTCTGCCGGAAGCATGATTATCAATCCGGGCAAGCTGTTACTCTCCGCAGTTGGTTCACTGACACAACCTTTATTTAATAAAGGATTAAACATGGCACAGTTGAAAATAGCCAAAGCCCAACAGGAAGAAGCTAAACTTTCTTTCCAGCAGGCGCTGCTGAATGCTGGAAGTGAAGTGAATAATGCTCTTACCCAAGTGCAGGTGGCCCGCGGTAAAACAGAGTTGCGCGACGGACAAATCACTTCATTGGAAACCGCAGTCCGAAGCACGCAATTGTTGATGAAACATGGCAACTCCACTTATCTGGAGGTACTTACCGCCCAGCAATCGTTGCTCTCTGCCCAACTGACGCAGATAGCCGACCGCTTCGATGAGATACAGGGAATTATCAATCTCTACCAGGCCTTAGGTGGTGGCAGGGAATAAAGAATAAATCATATACTCTCTCTTCTCTCGTTTCTTCATCCCCTTTTATCCTTCACGAAGTGGAGTGGTGAGAGGGGATATTTTTAGTGGTCACTCACCACTAATCACTTATTGCAGGTACTGGTCGATCTGTGCCACCGTTGCATCTTTCAGTAGTACTTTCTTGTCTTTATCCAATAGATACAGGGTAGGTATCGCTTTCAGGTCATACAGATTCTTTTCCTTTATAACGAGTTTTTTATCATACCCGTTTATCCATTCTTTGGGGAAGTCCGGTAGGTGTCTTTCCCATTCTTCCTTATCTTCATCCGGATAAACAGCCAGTATTTTTAGACTTCCTGCTGCAAACTCCTTGTTGATGGCAGGCGCCTGTTTCAGTGCTTCTATGCCTTCTTCACAAGCATGACATCCCGGATTGTTGATAAACAGTAGCGTATATTTAGCTTTCACTCCGTAGAGCGTACCGTTTTTTCCGGACAGCAGTGTATAGGTGAAATCTTCTGCCGGCCTTCCGATACGATTCTGTTCAGCCAGTTCCCGGCGTCCTTGCGGAAGTATTTTCTCCGTATCATTCAATACTTTACTTTCCAGCATGGCGTCCAGTACCGGAATGTAAAATTCTTCATTCCGCATCGGAGAATTCGGATCATACAGATATTTTTCTGCTAAGTCAGTATAATAGAAGAATACGACTTTCTTCTGATCTGCCATCTTATACATTTGCTTTATGGCAGCTATCGCAGTAGTGTCCGGCACTATCTTCAGGATATCTATAAAGTCCACCCATGCTTGTTCCGTAACATCCGGAAGGTTGATATAAGTGGTGTCGGTAAAATCCATATTGTCCCAATAGTGCCGTACCAGATAGTCCGCACGCAATTCGGGAGTGTTCAGCATGGCTGGTATAAGGGGGAGCGTGAATTTTTTTACGGTGTCTGCCTGGACTGCCGTTGCCTTGTGGTCGTTCGCTTTCCGGCTGCCGCATGAGGCACACAGGATCAGGAATAGGAGGAAAATGTTGAGAGAAGTTTTCATAATTCAACTACTTATATAATGTATTGAGAGACAAAGATAATGCAAATGTTTTAATTACCATTTGTTAAGTATCAGCAAATTTATGAAGCCTACCTTTGCCCCGCTTTTTTTAAAACAATGAGATATGCAAAGGGATAATTTGGACTTCAAAAACATGAGTGTGAGTAAGTTGTTTACAAAACAACTCTTCCCCACGTTGCTGGGTATGGTATCATCCGCATTGTTCACTGTTGTCGACGGGATATTCGTAGGACGCGGAATAGGCAGTGATGCCATTGCCGCGGTGAATATTGCGGCGCCTATTTTTATGATAGCGGCCGGGTTGGGACTGATGTTCGGTATGGGTGGAGGAATTCTTGCTTCCATTAATCTGTCTCGTGGCAAATTGGTGGTCGCCAATATCAATGTCACGCAGTCAATCGTCATGCTGACGATTGTCAGTATCATTATGGGAATACTATTGACTGTGTTCCCCGAAACTGTAGTAACCTTATTAGGAGCCGAAGGGTATCTGACGGAATTGTCGGCGGAATATCTGTTTTGGTTCTCTATATCCATTCCGTCCACGGTCTTGCTGGTGGCATTGCCGTTCTTTGTACGCCTGACGAATCCTAACTTTGCCATGTGGGCCATGCTGGCGGCTACTGTTGTCAATATCTTGCTCGATTATATCTTTATCTTTATTTTTGAGTGGGGATTGTTCGGTGCTGCTATCGCTACTGATTTGGGAGAATTGGTGGGGACACTTTTACTCTTGGGTTATCTGCTTCGTCCCTCCGTATCGGTTCGGTTTGCCAAGCTGAAGATGAGTATCAAGAGCATCCGCCTGACACTGAGGAATACATGGTATATGCTGAAACTGGGTGTTTCATCCTGTTTGAGTGAAATAACGATTGCCGTCATGGCTATTGCCGGCAATTATGTGTTTATGAGCCATCTGGGAACAGATGGGGTAGCGGCTTATAGCATTGTCTGCTATCTGTTCCCTATTATTTTCATGGTGTTTAATGCTATGGTTCAGTCGGCACAGCCCATTGTCAGCTACAATTATGGTTGCGGGCAGTTGTTGCGGTCCAATAAGGCGCTGCGTTTATGCATTATTTCCGCGGTTGTGTTTGCTTTGCTGATTAGCGGAGTGTTTGTCTGTTTTTCCGGTGATATCGTTTCCCTGTTCTTGCCGGACCGGACAAGTCATGCCTGGCAGTATGCAGTTGCTGGTCTGCCTCTGTTTGCTGTCGATTACATTTTTTTCGGGATAAATGTAATCACAATAGGGTATTATACCAGTATTGAACGTATTAATCTAGCAATGAGGCTTACGTTGCTGCGTGGTATATTGCCGGTCTTGTTCTTCTTTGTACTTCCTGCATGGTTGGGAGTGACGGGCATCTGGCTTGCTGTGGCGGCGGGAGATATTACTACAACAATCCTTATTGTGCTGTGCAGAAAGAAAGTTTAGTATGGCTGTACCTATGAATTATTTTCAATACATTTGCATACAAAAAATATATTTATCATGAAACGCAACTCTTTCTTATTATTTGTAGCGATTCTCTTCACTTCTGTTTCAGTTTCTTTTGCTCAAAAGAAACTCTCCATCCTTGGAGACTCTTATTCTACATATTACGGTTATGTCACTCCCGACACCAATCTCTGTTGGTATGGCGTGCCGGAAGAAAAGAGAGAGAATGATGTGAAGCGGGTGGAGGATACCTGGTGGTATCTTCTTATCAATGAGCACGGTTATCAGATGGAACGTAATAATTCCTATTCCGGTTCAACCGTTTGCCACACCGGTTATGAGAAAGCGGATTACTCGGATCGTTCCTTCGTAACGCGCATGGACAACCTGGGTAATCCCGATGTTCTCCTGGTCTTTGGCGGTACGAACGACAGTTGGGCGAAGGTCCCTATTGGAAGCTACCAGTATGCAGACTGGACTAAAGCCGATCTTTACAGCTTCCGTCCTGCCTTCTGCCGACTGATGGACTATCTGACTAAACGCTATCCGGATACCCGAATCTATAATATCACGAACACCGAACTGTCGGAAGATGTAATTAACTCTATGGATGAAATCTGCCGCCATTACGGAGTAACCAATATCCGCCTGTGTGATATTGACAAACAGTGGGGACATCCCTCCATAAAAGGAATGAAGAGTATTTGCGAACAGGTTTGTAAAGTAGTGGAAGAATAATATATACCCCCTTCCACACCGTTGCGTCCCTTTATTCATCGGGCATAGCGTGTGGAAGGGGGTTCTTTTTGTGGACTTATCTCGTTACGATCCGGTCCCGGCTGACTCCATAATATCCTGCCGTCGGCACATATATCGGTTGTGTCTTTCTTCCTATATTTTCTATCTTTCCTTCCGCATTCAGCCGTTTCAGGTGCTCCGCTGCTTTAGACCGCATAAAGCCGCATATACGCTGGAAATCGGTACGTGTCATCAGTTGGTGTTCTGCAAAATACGCTTTCAGTCGCATATCTATCTCTACATCAGATAGTTTACAAGAGTGCCCGCTGTGCCTGAAGTTTTTCAGTTTCACGTTGCCCACCTCGTCCTTCAGCGCACGGTCGGCACGGAACTTGATACCTTTCAATCTCACCTTTTCATTTTTCCGGTCCGTCTCCCTCGTGATTCCTTTTTCACTTTTCAGTGTGGGGTAGAAATAGCCGATACCATCCAGGTGTACTTGCCGCCCTTCCGATAATTCCTCGCCCATCACATGAGAAAGCGCGTCGAGCACCGCCGACACATCAGTTTCAGTCAGCGAGCTGCGTTTCTGTATTTTTCGGCGGATTTCGTCGGTTCCTACTTTTCCATTGAGGGTGATGCGTGCATGGATTGTTGTTTTCTCAGTTTCGTCCGTTTCATTGTTCGGTACCGGAGTCTCATACCATTCAAAAAGTATTGCCATTGTTTGTCGTTTTACAATTGATGATGCAAATGTACCATATATATAAGGGAAGAGCAAATTTTGAACGGACCATTCATATCGTTTGATTATAGTCGGCAGGCTGGCTGATTGCAATCAACAAGCTTGCTGACAGTAATCAGTAAGCCTGCCGACTATAATCAAACGCTGCGGATGCCTTATGCAAAAGACGATGATCCCATATGTGAAATCACAACAAGATATACCTGCTTTATTAGTGCTGATTAGTTGAACGGATTTCTCTGAAACGTTTGCAAACAGGCCTTTTATGATGCTAACTTCGTAGCATTAATCACTAAAATAGTCACAGAATTATGAAGACAAAATTAATGCGATTCATTACCTCTTTTTTTGAGAGTTGGAGAGAAGAAAAAAAAGTGCTGGCAAATCAGCTGGAATCTATTGTGGAGCACACGGATATTACCGTTGTGCGTTCCACAAACCATCCTGTTGCGGAACGTGTAAAGACCGTGCCGGTTAGTCTGACGGATCAGGTAAACCGCTTCCTGCAATCTACCTACGATTTTCGTTATAATTTGCTGACGGAAGAAACCGAATACCGTCCGGCAGATGGGAGAGGAGAGCCTTTTGCACCTGTGGGCAGGCGGGAACTGAATTCTTTCTGCCTCGAAGCGCATGCACGGGGCATTGCCTGTTGGGATAAAGACATCAGTCGTTATCTTTATTCTACCAGTGTACCCGGTTATCATCCTTTCCTTCTGTATCTGGACGAACTTCCGGCCTGGGATGGCATTGATCGTCTTGAAGCATTGGCGCACCGTGTTTCTTCTGATCCATTGTGGATAAAACACTTCCATATATGGTTGCTTGCCCTTACTGCACAATGGCTGGGCATAACGGGAAAGCATGCCAACAGTGTGGCTCCTATCCTTATCAGTACGGAACAAGGCTGTTTGAAATCTACCTTTTGCAAGAGTTTAATGCCCGAAACCCTGTCACGTTACTATTCGGATGAAGTGGAGTTGACTTCAAAGGGAAACGTCACCCGTAAAATGTCGGAAATGGGTCTGCTGAATCTTGATGAGTTCGATAAATATCCCGCTTCTAAAATGCCGTTGCTGAAGAATCTGATGCAGATGGCGGAGCTGAACCTTTGTAAAGCCTATCAGAGAAACTATCGCAACCTGCCGCGTATCGCCTCTTTCATAGGCACAAGCAACCGTTCCGATTTATTATCCGATCCTACGGGGAGCCGGCGTTTTCTTTGTGTGGAAGTGAAGGGGAAGATAGATTGTTCCCGCATTGTGCACAAACAAATCTATGCCCAGTTGAAGCAAGAGCTTCTGAAGGGTGCCCGATATTGGTTTACGGCAGAAGAAGAACATGAATTGAAGGAGCATAATAAGATGTTTCAGCGTCGCAGCATAATGGAAGAGGTGCTTTATGCCTGTTTCCGTCCTGCCACAGCCGAAGATCGGGATGAAATAGTGCAACGCCTTTCCGCGGCAGACATTTTCAAGGTTTTGAAAAGACAGAATCCAGCCGCCATGCGGGGAGTTAATTCGAATGCGTTTGCCCAGTTGTTGGCGCCATTGGGATTTTCCCGCTCACGTAGCCGTTATGGGAATTATTATGCGGTCATTTCTTTGTCCGAAAATATCCCTTCCACCCGCTAACCCCGATGAATCGGGCGTTTCAATAGTGTGGAAGGGTAGGGATACTCGCTATGAATATGGTAAAAGCTGGTTTGACTGAGGAAAACAAGAATAGATGCTCAACGGTTTTTAGAGAATCTTTTTTGATGAAATTCGAAACAAATGAATGCTTTTGTTGTTGAATGTGAAAAAAAACGTATCTTTGCAACTGAACACGTGACATGTGATATCTTTCATGGTTTACATGTCCTCTTCCGGTACCAGTAAAATGTGGAAATTTGACTAAAAAACCGGATGAGCGTAGCCTGTATCAGTCTTGGTACGGGCTTACTCTTCCTGTTTTTAGAGGTATCCACATACCTACTGGTAGGGAAGAAGTAAGACCCCGTACTTTTATAATATAAACCATTTATAGCCGTATAGGGTTGATTTGAAACTTATTTAATCAAACACTATATGGCTAATTGGCTTTCTATACAAGCAGCTGCCGAAAAATACGGCGTAACTGAGGGGGGAATCCGTGAATGGATTCGGCTCAATTATTTGACAATTTCTTCTTTAAAGAGGGATCCTTTTGAAGATCCGGATCCGCTGGTGGATGCTGACGAACTCGATAGAGCTCTTGAGTTAAAATCGATGCAATCCTATCCTGACGATGAAACTATTGAGCGAATTCCGAGAGGGCATTTAGACTGGATTTATCAGGAGAATTCCCGATTAGCAAAAAAGAATGATGATCTGCGGGAAGAGAATTATTTGCATGTTCAGTGGGAGGCTAAGCTAAAAGCTGATTTAGATAAAATGATAGAGCTTACCGAGCGTTTGAACTCGTTGCACCAGAAAATAGCGGAAGACTATAAGTCTACGCTCAGTAGCCGATTTGATATTTGGTCTTCTTTCTGGCATTTACTCTTCTCCAAAAAGAAATAAAGACCTAACTTGATAACTAATACCTCACCTAACCAGTATATATTGTTTTTTTTAATCCTTTTCATCTTGTGAGTACGGAGTTCCGTGAGGAGCTCCGTCTCTTTTTTGTATACCCTCCCTTTCTATTCCTTTTTCCTCCTCTTGGGAGAAGGAGTACCCCGTAAGGGGGAGGTGGTAGGTGAGTTTATCTATCTCCCCACACGCGCACGTATATATAATAATGTACCCCCTTCCAGCTCCTTTCATCCTCCCTTTCAAACTTATGTTCTACAACATCCTTATCAATCAGCCATTTACGAAATTGTTTCAAAAAAGTTTCGAAAAAAAGACAGATATGTTTGGAGTGAATAGATATATCGGCTACTTTTGCACCCGCTAACCAAGAGACGGTCAGCCTTGAAATTGACATTCTGACAGAAACGGCGTAGGAACTCCAACGTTTTTCTTTCCTTTTAGGCTTTATTCTAACTAGGATACAGCATTCTAAAAGAAAAAAGAAAAAAAACTTCCGGAAATATTTGGAAGATATGCTTAAAAGTTCTTACCTTTGCACCCGCTTTCCGAGAAGAGGCTGACGCTGAGTCGGCTTCCCTGATAGAGGCGGCGCTAAGAACTTCTTCTTCTTTTATCTCCCTTTCGCAAAGAGAGACGACGAGAAAAAGAAAAAAGAAAAAAAACTTTCGAAATTATTTGGAAGATATACTTAAAAGTTCTTACCTTTGCATCCGCTTTCTGAAAAGAAAAGCAGTTTTAAAAAGAAGCGATCTTTGAAGAATTTACATAAACAATACAAGTAGTACAAGAGCAGGTGCTTCGCAAATTAATAATAAAAGCGCAGCATCTGGGTATAAAAAAAGAACCGTCAAGTAACTTATATATATAGGTAATTTGAAGACTTTTAATAAACCGAGCGTCCTGAACAGAGCAAAAACACTGTCGCTTTTTAATAATTAATTATTAATTTGCGCAGTCACAATACTTTTACAATGAAGAGTTTGATCCTGGCTCAGGATGAACGCTAGCTACAGGCTTAA
>ERZ1026961.470-NODE-470-length-23493-cov-24.333561_pt1 | contig 23493 bp, 17 predicted proteins | sample MGYA00519298_ERZ1026961 | MGnify/ENA primary metagenome ERZ1026961 (study PRJEB26926, sample SAMN06164515) | human gut metagenome | biome: ENVO:00009003; feature: ENVO:2100002; material: ENVO:00002003 | host: Homo sapiens | place: USA | collected 2012 ...
ACACTGCATATCGTCGGCAGCGTCAGATGTGTATAAGAGACAGGGCATCATAAAAGTGACGGCTACTCACCTTACCGGAAACTCGAAAGCGATGCTTATCCCCATATCACACGCATCCCGTGCCTGCAACATATAAAACGGAAATTTATAGATAGCGGTGAGAACGACCCGGATGTAAAAAGAAGCGTGGAACTGCAATATATGATATTAGGGAAGACGAATAAAGGCCAAAATGAAAAAAAGAGCTAAACATCTGCAAATATAACAGTTGATTTTCTGTGCTTTATGTGGTATCAGATTCGGGAATGACTTTTTAATTTGTCTTAATCCATTGCAAGTTTCTTCGGGATATATGGGAACATTTACGGGAATTTGTTATACCTTTGCCGCATAACCGAAAAAGCAACGCAGATGAAAGTCACCGTCTATCTGAAAAAGTCTTCCCCCGAGGCCTCGAACATCTGTTTCAGGGTCAGGGATAAGAATGTGGACATAAAGGTTGTTTCCCCGCTTGAAGTGCAGGACAAGTATTGGGATGCCGACACTCTTGGTTACAGGCGCACGACGACTGTGCCTGCCACCGAGCAGAAACGGCTGCCGGAACAGATTGCCGCCATCATCGAGCGGGCGGAGAAGACCTTTTCGGACAGGGCGGACAGCAGGTGGATGAGGCAGGTCATCGAGGATGTACTGTACCCTGCCCGCGCCTTCGAGCGGAACCACCCGAACCTGCTTGCCCGCGTCCACGAGTATCTGGAGAAGTTTGACGGCGCGGAGAGGACAAAGGAGCATATCGTCCGCTTCGAGCGCAAGATGACCCGCTACCACGACTACCGCCGGGAGATACTGGGCGAGGCAGACTTCACCCTCTTTGTGGAGACCGTCACGCTGGAGCAGATGAACGCTTTCCGGGATTATGTGGTGAACGAACACCTGCTGCGGCAGGAATATCCCGACTTCTACGCTCCCCGCATGCTCATCAACCACAGACCGAGGCCGCTTTCCGGTACGACCGTCATCAACATCATGAACCTGTTCTGCACCTTCCTGCACTGGTGCAAGAAGATGAAGTATTCCGACAACGAGGTTTATGTGCTCTACGGCTGCAAGGAGCCAACCTACGGCGACCCGTTCTTCCTCACTTCCGAAGAGAGGAACATCCTCTACGATGCGGACTTGAGCGACAACCCGAAGCTGGCCGTCATCCGGGACATCTTCGTGTTCCACTGCTATGTCGGCTGCCGCGTGGGTGACCTTTACAGGCTCACGAGGGCTAACATCAAGGACGGTTTTCTAGAATACATGCCGCAGAAGACGAAGAAATGTCAGGCGAAAACCGTCAGGGTGCCGCTGCACGAAAAGGCGTTGAAGATACTGGAACGCTACGATGCCAATTCCGACAGGCTGTTCCCGTTCAGACAGATACACACCTATAACCTCGGCATACGGGAACTGCTGAAGCGTTGCGGCATAGACAGGATGGTCACCATCCTCGACACGCACGGCTACAATACCGTGCAAAGGCCCTTGTACGAGGTGGCCACGAGCCACACGGCACGCAAGACCTTCGTGGGCAACCTATACAGGCAGGTGCCCGACCCAAACCTTATCGCCTCCATGTCGGGGCATGTGGAGGGCAGCAGGGCGTTCAGCCGCTACCGCACGATAGACGATGAGATGAAGCGCAGGCTTGTGGAAATGATAGACTAAGACAGAAAGGAGGACATACATATGAAAGTGACCGCATTCATCCGGAAGACCGCCGCCAAGAACAACATCACCGACCAGGCACGGGTCTATTTCCGTGTCCGGGACATCGGCGGCGTGGACATCAAGGCAGCGAGCGAACTGTCCATCAACCCCAACCACTGGAGCCCGGAACGGCAGGGCTACAAGCCCCGCGTGGCACTGGTGTCGGAGGAGAAGAAGATGGCCTTCGACAAGGACGTGCAGCAGATCACCCACCTTATCACAAAAGAGTACCACCGGGGCGTGGACAGCAGCTGGCTCAAAAGCCTGATAGAGGAATACCACCATCCCAACATCAACGCGAGGGGCGGCAACAAGGCCGACGAATACCTGCTCTCGTACCAGATACGGAAATACATCGAGGAAACACCGCTTGCGGACGAAAGCCGCAAGCACCACCTCGACAATCTCAACAAGGTGCTGCGCTACGAGCGTTTCCGCCACGAGGTGCTGCATCAGCGGGGCTTCCACCTCTGCATCGACACCATTACGGCAGACGACATCAGGGACTTCAAGCTGTGGATGCAGGAGGAACACAAATATGTGGACATGTATCCCGTATTCTACCGGAACGAGAAGCACCGCGATGTCGGGCAGAAGCGTTCCGAGAACAGCATGTCGGGCTCGCTCTACCGCATCCGCACCGTCGTCAAGTGGTGCATCAAGCGCGGACTGACAAGGAACAACCCATTTGACCAGTACCAGATTGCCCGGCCGATGTACGGCGACCCGTTCTACCTGACACTTGAAGAGCGTGACAAGGTGTACTACGCCGACCTGAGCGGCATGGGACCGACCTATCCCGTCTACCGTGACATCTTCATGTTCCAGTGCCTGATAGGATGCCGCGTGAGCGACCTGAACAGGCTGACCAAGGCCAACATCGTGGACGGCTTCGTGGAGTACATCCCGCAGAAGACGAAGATGGAGCATGCCAATACGGTGCGTGTACCGCTCAACCAAAAGGCACGGGAGATACTTGAACGCTACAAGGATCTGGAGAACGCCCTGCTCCCCCGGTTCTCGCACTTCGGCTACAACAAGAAGATAAAGGAGATACTCAAGTACGTGGGCATCGACCGCAAGGTCATAGTCCTCGATCCCAAGACAAGGGAGGACGTGGCAAGACCCCTGTACGAGGTGGTGTCGACCCATACGGCACGCAAGACCTTCATCGGCAACCTTTACAGGCAGGTCAAGGACCCGAACCTGATTGCCTCCATGTCGGGACATTCGGAGGGCAGCCGTGCCTTTGCCCGGTACCGCAAGATAGACGACGAGATGAAGAAGGAGCTGGTAAACCTTCTGGACTGATTGTTACATTCCCCTTTTATATACAGATAAAATTCCATGAATATGGACCAGCAAAAACAGACATACGAGCAGTTCAAGGCGGACATCCTTCAATGGAAGGATACGCACAGGGAGGAATACCGCCGCTTTGCGAAAATGATGGCGGACGGGAACGAGATGCAGTACCTCGCCGTATGCCGTGCCATATTCAGGCAGCTGCCCGGAATCAAAAAGGAATGGCAGTTGTCATGGTGTGACGACAGCACGGACGGCTTCAGGAACATCAGCCTCCATTTCAAGGAGAACGCGGTGCCGGGGCAAATTGTGGAGCTGTACAGTAAACAAAGGGAAGAAGAAGCCATACCTCCGGCCTCTTTCTGGGGCAAGGTCAAATCCTTTTTTAGAGGCATGACCGGGCATGTCACCCTGTCCGCCCCTCTTGTATTGAGCTGGCTGTACTACGGCAAGAGCTTCGAGGCGATGGTGGACATGGTCAGCAGGCAGACTGAACATCCCAAGGCGGGGAACGCCGAGCGGATGGGCTGCTCCATTGTCGTCCGCCGGATTATCGAGGTGTCCATAAAGAACGGCTTCCGCACGCAGGAGGACTGGGACAAGTATTTCGCCATGAAAGGAGCCATTGAGAATGGCAGCATCGGGGAATGGGCGTTGCAGTCCGTGAAGGACGGTATGGACGGAAATGATACCGTAGGCAATCAAACCGATACGACAGACTCCGGCAACGGCACGGCACCGCAGACACAGCGGACGGCAGGAAAGAAAAAGATACAGGAGCGGCCGCTCGCGGATTATCTCAAGTGCGGGAACAGGGAGGCTGTTATACAATGCATCCGCCGTTTCGTTTCCATAAATACGAGTGCCGTCCATCAGGCACTCCCGTTCTATGTGCTGAAAGACCTGCAGATGGTGGCCGGGATGCACGCCGCAAAGGAATACAGCGTGGGGATGGCGTTGCAGTTTCCCGACCTTCCCTCGCTGAAAAGCGAGAGCGCCATACGGCAGGCGGTCGGCTCGCTGAAGACGGCAAGGCATGTCATCAAGGACGGCAAAGACCAGATGGCGCCTCTTATCGAAAGTGACGGGAACAGGGAACTGTACCGGGCACTGGCTCAGGAAATCAAAGAAATCATCTCCATAGATGTAACGGAAACTGCCGCAGGATAAGTCAAAATGAGCCGTTTTGCATGGTCATGCAGACTTGAATTGTTATGACAATTTAAGACAAGGCATTTTATATCAATCTGTTTCAATTCGCATATACTTTTGCACCGTCAATCCTTTTCCCGAGGGTTGGCGGTGCTTCTCTTTTATAAGCCATCGGAAGCGGGGCACCAGGGAACCAATGCAGATGGTCATCACAAAATTCAAAAACTGATATTTATGATTACCATAGAAAGTCTGGTCGAACAGGGCGCGAACGTGAAGCTGGAAGTTTCGCCCGCCGACCTTAAGATGTTTGCCGAGTCCATCGTGCAGCGCACGATGGCAGCCCGGCAGGAAGAACTGGATGCGGAGATGCAGCGTGCGGCGGAAGAGACATGGCTCAACACGAAACAAGTCCGCGAACTTCTCAACGTATGCGACGGCACGCTCAACCTGTGGGCGAAGCGCGGCTACCTCGTCCCCGTCAAGGTGGGCAACAAGAACATGTATGCCAAGTCGGACATACGCCGCATACAGACGGGAGGCAAATCCGAGAGTGTGACATCCTATTGCAAGAAGAGAAATGGACGGGATGACTGACACACGGCTCGAACTGTGCAACCGGATCCGCATGGAGGCGGAACATGTCAATGATACCGGCTTCCCGCTGGACGCTTTTCCGCAGGCGGTGCAGTCTGTCATCCTTGACATGGCCCGGTACGAGAACTACAAGACGGAGTTCATCGCCACTGCCATGCTGTCGGCGGTATCGGCCGCATTGGGAGGCACCTACCGTATCCGCATCAAAGGCGAGTGGCAGAGCAACGCCGCCCTCTACATCATCCTCGTGGGCAGGCCGGGACTGGGCAAGACACCGCCGCTGGAGGCGGCATACCGCCCCATACGGAAGCACGACTACGCCCTGTTCAAGGCTTATGAGTCGGAACTGGAGGCATGGAAGGCCGCCGGAGAAAGCGGCAGGAAGCCTGTACTGCGGCGCACGGTCGTGTCCGACTTCACTCCGGAATCGCTCCTGCTGACACACAACAGCAATCCCCGGAGCGTGGTCATCCTGGTGGACGAGATAATGGGCATGTTCAACTCCGCCAACCGCTACACCAACGGGCAGCTCATAGAGCAGCTGCTCACGGCATGGAGCGGCGGGGCATTGGATGTGACAAGGGTCGGCAGCACGGTACCGGTGCATATTGAACAGCCGTGCATCAACATCGTCGGGACCACACAGACCAAGCGTATACACGAACTGCTGACGAAAGGCTTCGAGGAGAACGGGCTGCTTGACCGCATCCTGTTCGTGCTGCCCAAGTCCCGTGAAGTACCAAAATGGACCGATTGGGATGATGGCGGGGAGGACAGGGCTTCCATGGCGGCGGCACGATGGGAACAGATACTTGGCAAGGTGCTCTCTTTGGACTATGACACGGGAGAGGAAGAAAGGATGCCCCATGTGCTGTCCATGGACAGGGAGGCAAGGGAATATTTCTTCTCTTGGTGGAACAGGAAAGTGGAACGCATCAACCGGATAGAGGACGACGCCCAAGTGGAGAGCCGTGAGATGAAGCACCCGGCGCAGGTGGCACGGCTTGCCCTGCTCATGCAGGTGCTGCGGTATGCCGCCGGGGAGAGCCACCTGCAGTCTGTAGATACGGCATCGGTGAAAGCCGCTGTCTGGCTGAACGGCTACTTCGAGGACTCGTACCGCCGCATTCGCTCATTCGTGGCGGAGGACATGTGCGAGGACCCACCCAAGGTGCTGCTGTCGCTGTTGCCGGACACTTTCGACACGAAAACGGCCATCGCCATTGGGAAAGAACTGCAGAATGTCAGCGAGCGCACGGTGATGAACTACCTCAAGGAGCTGTGCCGGAGCAGGCTGCTGCGGAAGTCCAAGGCCGGGCATTACGAGAAGATCATATATGATGAATCTGGTAAATTTAATATGACAGACAATGAACCGCCAACCCGAAACTGCAACGGATGACCCCTTGTTGCAGCCTGCAGTCTTTGCAGTTTTGCAGTCTCGGAGTGCCGGAAACGGGAAATTCCTGCAAGACTGCAGGAACTGCAAACTGCAAATGACGGTTTTCATTTGCAGGAATCAACAAAAGAGAGCATCATGACCGAATACAGATTCCATCTACAGAAATACCGTCCGGGCAGCAAGACCGCCTGTCCGGAGTGCGGCAGGAAATCCTGCTTCACCCGTTATATTGACGAGGCAGGAGAGATTTCCTTCCCCGGCAATGTGGGCAAGTGCAACCACATCAACAGCTGCGGCTACCACTACACCCCGAAAGAATACTTCCGGGACAATCCGACTGTCAAAGGAAAATTGAATGAGCGGGAAAGGTTTGGCGGCACACCGATAGTTGCAAAAGCGTTGGCAAAACCACTGCCCGAACGGAAGCCACAGATTTCTTTTCTTCCCTCTGATTGGGTGGAACAGTCCATGCGCAGGTACGACATCAACCCCTTGTACCGATACTTTACCAAAGTTATGGGCAAGGAGAATGTGGACAAGCTATTCAGCCTATACAGGGTCGGTACCTCAAAGAGGTGGGGCGGAGCCACCGTATTCTGGCAGACAGACCGGGACGGTAATGTGCGGGCGGGCAAGATAATGGGCTACGATGCCGTAACCGGACACCGTATTAAAGAGCCTTTTAACCAAGTCAGCTGGGTACATTCCGTGAGGAAGGTACCGGATTTCAGGATGAAGCAGTGCCTGTTCGGAGAACATCTGCTGTCGGACAGGTCCGCTGCCATGTCTGCCAAGCCTGTAGCCATTGTCGAGAGCGAGAAGACGGCACTGGTCGCCGCCCATTTCATTCCCGACTTCATCTGGCTTGCCACCGGAGGGATGCACGGGTGCTTCAACGGCGAAGCCATTCAGGTATTGGACGGTCGGGAGGTGATTCTTTTCCCCGACCTTAAGGCTACGGAGGAATGGCGACAACGGCTGCTCATGCTGGAATCCTTTTGCAGGCGTGCCACATGCTCCGACCTGCTGGAAAGGATAGCGACCAATGAACAGCGCAGTCAGGGACTGGACATCGCCGACTTCCTGCTGATGGAAGACACGCCGCAGATGATCCTTCAACAGATGACAGCGCGCAATCCCGCATTGCAGTCCCTCATCGACGCTTTCGGGCTCGAACTGGTGGATGCAGGGAGAATGGAATGACAGGAAAGCACCGGACAGCTTGCTGTCCCAAGGGAAAGGGGTTGTAAAATCCCGTAGCTTATTAGGGCATTTTCACCGCCTCCGCTCCGCGTCCGGCAGTCAAAAAGCCCATAAGCTGAGGGACACCCCTCAGGCTCCCCGGTATGCCTCCGGCTGTATGACGGGATTTTACAACAGAAATGACAACCATAAAACGAACAGATATGAGCAATACACAATACGCAGTCTGCCACCTGCAACGTGGCAGCGGTAATGATAGTGGAATGTCATGCCATATAGAAAGAAAGGATGCCAAGGGAAAGATTTATGTGCCGGTCAATGCCAATGCGGACCGGACACATCTCAACCGTGAGCTGGTCAGGTTCCCCGAGGGAATATCCAACCGTACCGAGGCGATACAGCACCGCATCGACACGGCCGGGCTGCGCCGCAAGGTCGGCAAAAACCAGACAAAAGCCATCCGTATCATCCTGACCGGAACGCATGAGCAGATGATGAAGATTGCCAATGACGGCAGACTGGACAACTGGATTGATGCCAATCTCAAATGGCTAAAGGGGACCTTCGGCGAAGAGAACCTTGTATCGTGCGTGCTGCACATGGACGAGAAGACTCCCCACCTGCACGCCACCATCGTTCCCATTGTGACCGGTGAACGTATCCGCAGGAAGAGGGAGGGTGAGAAAAAATATGAGACGAAGTCCGGACCCCGTTTGTCAGCGGATGATGTGATGCGGCGCACCAAGCTTCATGAATACCAGAACAGTTACGCAGCGGCCATGAAACCGTTCGGGTTGCAGCGTGGGATTGTCGGCTCCACCGCCAAGCATCAGGCGAACTCAGAATACTACAGGCAGCAGGTAATCCAATATGAAGAGGATATAGCCAAGTTGCAGGCCGATGTGGAGAAGGCGCAGGAGGGCAGGAATACCATCCTTGCGTGGTTCGGAAAGGGAGACCTTGCCAAGGCAAAGAAGGAACTGGCTGACAAGGACAGGTTGATTGCCGAGCTCAATAGACAGATTAAGGCTCTTCAGGTAGAAAAGGCCCGGTTGCAGGAACAGCATAAATCAGAAATCGGGAAACTGCGAAACGGCTATCAAGCGGAGATAGACAAAACCATCCGCATGGCGGAAACCGCCGAACGGCAGTCAAAAGAGAAAGATGCCGTCATAGACAGGCAGCGGAAGCAAATAGGCCTGCTCGACCGTAAGGCAAACCCTCAGCGTTACAGCCTCTCATCCGGTGCCGAACTTGTCCGAATCAACGTGTCCAACTACCGGAATCCGTCGCTTCACATCTGGACACGGGTCGGTGATGAACTTTTTGAGGACACCAAATTTCAGATAGACTATGATGCGGCCCAAAGACATTTCAACGGTCTGATTACGGATGAAGAATTTGTCAACGCTGTCTTCGAGCCGCAGGAACAAGTAAACGGGAAGCAGGCTGAGCTGTTGGGTGCTGCATTCACTCTTGCTATCGGTGGGCCGGCACAGGCTCATGTCGGCACTGGTGGCGGTGGCTCATCCTCTGACCTTCCGTGGGGCGAACGGAAAAACAAGCAAAGTTATTGGAAAAAATAAGCCTAAAAACCTTTTATGGAGTAGAATTAGGTATAATTTTCCATTATTCTAACAATCGTATGAGATTCTTTTCTTATATTTGTGTCCAAAATTTGACAATTCAAAAATAGTTCCAATGATGAGCAACTCTTTTGTAAGATACCTTTTAGAAGGAAATAATTACCCTTCAAATGGACAAGTTGTATTTGACTCTTCTGATCATATACGTTTCCAAAATGGACAAAATGTATCTGGACATAATTACGGATGCAATCGTCGACTCGTAATTGAAAAAAACATTCAAGGGGATGACGGTTATACAGTCACAATGTATAATCTTGATGGGGTTCATCCACTTTGGAAGAACAATGTTCAGATGGCACCTAAGAGAATGAAAATAGTTAATGTAGAAGGAAACATTGTAGAACTGCGAGGATATGGCTACGATGAAAATGCCCTTGCAATAGGTGCACCACTTCAAGCTGCATCTTTTGAGAACTATGGTGTAGCTGTCATGATAGAGGACGACTCTATTGTTCGTGCACAATTAAATATGTTTGACAGAAACGTCAGTATCGTATATTTACAATAAAACAAATCAAATATGGAATTAGAAAGAACTTTTGACGATAACGTCTATTCGAATGTAGATGACGGTTCTGTATTCCCTCTTTTTGTGCGTTATTCTGAAAAGAACGTTGATTTCAATAACAAGAACAACTCAACGAGCTTTGAAGATATGGTCGCACAGATTAAGGGCGTACATGAGTGTTGCTTTATTCATAGACGGCAAAAAAATAGAGACGGCAAGCTATTAGATGAGCTTGCTGTAAAAATTGATGAAATTAATATCTCTTTAACAGCAAAATTTGCTCGTGATGGATTTTCATTGATTAATCCAGTTCTATCTGAGAAGAATATCGTTCTTCCAGAGGAAAACGAGTATTCAAAGAGAAAATGTGAGATAAAATTTGTCGATCAGAACGAAAGTGAACTTCGTCTGATAAGTGGAGCTGGCTCATATTGGTTAAACCATACAGAAGAGATTAGCAATTTCCTAAAAAATTGTTTTGCCTTACCAATTCCTCCAATTGAAATTCACATAGAGGAGGATAAGGAAATGTGGCAAGCATACTTGGATGGTTTAAATGCACTTCTTGACGCAAAACGAGATTTGATAAAAATCGAGAAAGTCACTAAGCAAAAGAATGGTTTAGTTCGACTTGATTTTGACATGGATAGTTATATCCAAAACTTTAAGAATAAAATCGAAGACGAACTTCAAGGGAAGTGTGAAATTGAGCCTACAGTAGAATTAGAAGATGGAAACTGTACGATTTCGTTTGATAGCTACCAAATCATTCCTGACGACACAATAGATGCAATTAAGAGTATAGGAAAGGAGTACTGTTATTCTGCAGAAGAGCAGGTAACAAACTATGTGCATGGCTCATTGGAAGTCCTTTCTGACCCAGAAGAGCTTGCATCTATTGTTGCTGATATTGAGCAAGAATTTCATAATTTCGGATCTTCTTTTAATAAAAAAGGAGATAATGATTTCGTTGCTTCTACAGATCGTGAAATTGCCATCTTGAATCTAATTGTTGATAAATTGTGTAAGGGTATTGCTGAGGTCAGAAATACAACTCAAATTCAAGTTGGTTTACACCCATCAGAGAGTTCCTTTGACATAAATTCTGTAAGATCCGACTTGTCTTTTGACTGCAAAATAGAAGCTGCTAGCAACTTCTATATTGTTACGTCAAGAAAGCCTCTCACTACCCAAGAACAGATATTTTCTAAACTATCATTTGTTAGTTGTAGAGCTTCGATAAGTCCACAAAGTTTTAATCCAGAAATCGTCATAGATTCTGCAATCCCCAAAGGAGATGCTTATTGTTGGATCCTCAATGACATCGAACAAGCACAACATGTTGGTTCTTTGTTTAATCAGGTTTGTAAAAACTATCCTGATCAGCGCGTAAGCAGCGTATATCAATATGCTTTTAGACCAATTATTGACAAGATGATTTTGGCGGACTTGAAGTATAACAATTACGAAAACAAGTCTATCTTTGTTGATGTACCAAGATCAAGTATTGTTTTGTATCCTAAGACAGAAGAAGAATACAATACTCTCAAAGAAACTATACAATCACAATTAGGCGAAGACGTCGAAGTTGTATTTCCCAAGTACACTCCGTCTGCCTCTGTTATATTCTTATGTGATGATATAGAATTTAGAAAATCATTGTTCGAGAAGGTTGGTGTTGAACTTGCAGACAATCGTAAAAACTTCACTTTATATAAATTGAAGAAAGATGCGACACGATTGGATTTTGAGTTCAATTTCACTACTATAGAGGAACGAGAGAAAATTATTGCGATTATTCGTGATTGTATCTCAGGTGTACACGGTATCAAGTTAAACTTTGAAAAGTCTAACGACAAGGGTGTAACAACTTGGAGTCTTACAGAAGATAAATCGCTTAAACTTGAATTGGAGCAGAAACTCCAATCTGAATACCGTGAAGAGTACGTCAATTTTGTAAATGGAAAGAAATACGACGAAGTCTCAGTGATCGATGATGAAGAGTTTGCTTCAAGCAAATTCCGTTCAAGGGAGCGTATGGTTAAATTCAAGCAACGTGCATTCTTGAAATATAATAGTCCGAAGATTGGAACATGCAAGCGTCGAGGAATTGACTTTGCTATAATTCAACTTGATACCGAAGCGGAAGATGGCATTGATTCTGGTGACCTTCACATAACAAAGGGTGATTACATACAATTCCCTGCGATGGGCGAGGCAATGGAATTGCTTCGTCAGAGTCGTGCAATGAATCGTATTCTACGCCCTTCATCAAAATTCAATCACAAGCCGATAAACGAAAACCTGCAAAATTTCATTTTTGATCCTAAGTATGCAGGAGAAACCGTTGTTAGCATAACAGATGCAGTTGAAGACATTAAGAAAAACTGCATATCAAGACCTGTTCCAAATGACAGACAGATAGAAGCTGTCGCCAAATCAGTTCTTGCTAATGATTTGGCTTTGATACAAGGTCCTCCAGGGACAGGTAAAACAACCGTTATCGCTGAAATAATTTGGCAATCAATAAGACGGAATCCAGAATGCAAAATTCTGCTCACATCACAGACGAACCTTGCAGTAGACAATGCACTTGAAAGACTGCAGGGGCAGCCTGGTATTCGTCCGATTCGTATTGGTAAGCCAGATAAACTTGAACCAGAAGGTCGAAGATTCTCTATACCTATTATTGATAGCTGGACTGCAGATTCTAAACAAAATGAAGACAATGCTGCAAAAATATGGATCGACAGAATTTGCAATGCCATTTCTAACGATCCTAAATATGCTACTGCGACATCAGCATGGAAAAAAGAACTAGAAGACCAAGACCAACAGTCCCGGAGCCAATTCTGCCGGTTGTACAAGAAAAATGTAAATCTTGTAGCAGCAACATGTAGCATTTGTGGTTCTACGGATTTTATGAGAACATATTGCGACATTTTTGGTAGTAATCAAAATGATGACATGTTCTTTGATGTGGTTATCATGGATGAAGCTTCAAAGGCGACTCCTCTTGAAATGGCAGTTCCGTTGGTTCTCGGTAAGAAGATTATTATCATTGGTGACCATAAGCAGTTGCCTCCGATGTTAGACGAAAATACCATTGATTCATCATTGGAAAAGATTGGCCAAAAAGAATTGGCAGAAAAACTTCGTAAGGCAGAATCACAGTTTAAGCGATTGTTCGAATCGGCTGCAAAGGTTCGTAAGACTATCGTTTCAACACTTGATACGCAGTACCGTATGCATGAAGACATCATGAATACCATTAAGCAATTCTACGAAGAAGAATTGGCTGCTACAGGTGGTCTTAAATGTGGTATCTTGCAATCCATGGATGATCCTGATCTTAGCAATAAGGGAAGTAGGTGGCATGGCTTAAGCCTCGAACCAATATTCAAACCTGAATACCATGCAATTTGGATAGACGTAACTGCACCAGAAACCCGATTAAACCCAGGTTATAAAAATGAAGGTGAGTTGAAGGCTATTGATATGGTGTTGAAAGCTCTGCAACAATCGGAAGGCTTTGATGAGTTCATGAAGGCTCAAAAGAAGCCTGAAGACAAAGAGATTGGTATCATCACATTCTATAGTGCTCAAAGCCGTGAAATAAAGCGCAAATATAAGGATTGTGGTTATAGAATTGATGTCGTCGACCGATTCCAAGGTATGGAGCGTAACATTATTATTGTATCAACTGTCCGAAGCAATGCTAAGAATAACATTGGTTTTGCAAAAGAGATAGAGCGTATAAATGTTGCTTTCTCTCGTGCTCGCAGATTGCTTATTGTTGTCGGTAACAAACGCCAATTCGAAAGCAATAGCAACTATGCTGCATCCATTCAGAGTATGAAGACATTTCCTGTTGAACAATTAAGAGCCGCATTACGATGAAAAATAAGAGACAAAAGACAAATAAAAAACAGCAAGTTGCCATTGTAGAAAGTTTAGACACTAAGATAGCAAAAGCTGTTTATGCCGAAAAAAAGATTTCGGAAAGAATCATCGGCTATTTCCCTTACGAGCTTCAGTTTGTAAAGGCTACATATTTTGGTACAACTCAACGACCTGCTAAAATCTCTGCAATAGAAAAAGGAATAGTTGGCATACTGCTAATTGATGGCCATTCGTCTTTTAGCACCATTGGTCAAATCCTTGGATTAGATGTAGTTAATGACAAAGCAGAAAAGTCAATCTTGTCGAAAGCTTTGGATGGACTTCGATCTTTTAATGCTATTGAAGGTGACGACGACTATATTGCTCTTACCGAAGCAGGTAAGGTGTATGCAGACAAAGGTGAACGTCCTGACACATACCAAAAGTCTTTTGACATATTTGTGGATTCAGACCATGCTGATTGGAAAACTATTAAAAATGCATTGTCTACAGTAAATGAGCATATAAAATTTATCAACACTAAGTGTGAAGATCTGTCTTTAACAATAGATGAAATAAAAGAATATGCCGCTGTACAGGCTCAAGATGTACATTATCCCCAAGAGCGTTATTTGCTAGAAAGTGCAGATTGGAAAGAAGGACATAAAGGTAGCTATAAAATGTACATATGCTTTGTGCAAGGTGTAAGTACTGGTATTGTTAGAGCTTTTGCATTTGATGAAAACATAAACAGCCTTAATCCTGTTGTCGCAGAATACATCAATAGCGATGCTACCTTGGCATCCCAGTTGTTGGATAAATGTATAAAGTTAGAGTGCGAAATGAATTTTGACACTCAAATACTTGATGAAGAAGCTGCAAAGGAAGCGAAAGCTAATGTTTCGCTAGACATTATCGAGGCTGAAAAGCGTCTTGTTGATGAAGAGGCAGAAGAGGAGCAAATAGTTGAAGAAACAAATGCTGAAAATGAGAGCAATAAAGTAGAAAAAACTTCAATTGCAAAACCTGCCAAGAATACAACAGTAAAGACAAAAGATCGCCTTCATAAGAAAGCGTTGTACGACTCTGTTTCATTTGAAGTTGAATTGCAGAAGATTTTCAAGGAAGATAATCCAGATGAAATATGGCTTATGAGTCCATGGATTAGAAAATCTGCATTTATGAATGACAGAGGCCCTCTTATAGAGAATTTCTTGGCAGATGAAAACAAGCGCATATTTATTGCTTATTCCGAACCAGCTCAATCCCAAAATGATGAGAAACCTATGATGGATGAAGAAGTTGAGCCAGGAATAAAAATGCTCGCAGATCAATATCCAAACTTCTTTTACGTTCAATTGCCAGAGTTTCATTTTAAGAATGTCATTGAAGTAAAGGGAGATCAAAAGATACTATTTTCAGGCAGCTTCAATGTCCTGTCATTCTATGTTTCTGAGCATCAAACACATGTTAGACGTGAAGAAATGGCATTAGCTAACCCATCAATAGCAAAAAGCAAATACGTTAGTTTTCAAGTTGAATTTGCAGAAAAATATGCAGAGCGTATTAAGAAAGAAATTGAGGAATTGAGTATAGAAGCTGTTGAAAGTTACGAAAATGAAAGAATGGATTACTTCCTTGGCATTGATAATTCTGAAATAAAAAAAATATATATCCCTATAGTTGAACTGTTAGAAGAAAAGAAGTATCAAGGTATTGTTTCATCTATACGTAAGCGTTTGACTATAATTGGACAGCAACTCGTTGCTCTTGCCAATACCATAGGTGTTAATAGCAAGAAAAAGATAGAGCTAAAGAATGAGTTGGATATCATTGAGAAGGACATGAACACAAATTCCGTTGATGATCCGTCACTGGCTGAGCTTCTTTCCAACAACAAACAGTTGCTTGAACACGTCAAAGAACAGAAGATTTTCCCAGGAAGAAAGGAAGGCTTTAAGGGAAATAATCCTCAGCAAAGACAAACAAGCCCAAGAACAATAGGTGCTGTGCAGCAAAGTGATATTCTTAGTGAAGATCCAGAAGCAACTAAAGACGGTCTATCTTTGTATTTAGCAAGACTTAGTCAGGCATTCATTAATCGAGAGATAAAGAAGACTCCTATGAATGACAAACTGCTTGCTATAGTTCAAGATGATGAACTTGTCAAACTAATGGAAATGCTTACAGTCATGCCTTCACGTAACAGAGATAATGCTTTTGATTTATCAATTGGTATTAGCAGTTATTTGTTTAGGTATCCTACTCTTTTCAATCACAAGGAAGAATTTACTGCAAAGCAAAAGCGAACACAGCAACGCTTAACTCAAGTGAATCAAAACAATATACAAGAAATAGTAAAGAAGTTATCATAACATGTCAAGATTCGAATCATCAAGATTTGTGCGCAACCCTCAGGTAATGCATGTGGACGTATTAAAGTCCGCATGCGATGTTTTGGGGTGGCAATACACCATCCACGATAACATACTAACAGTTTCGGATGCTAAGCAGAAATCTCGCCTATATGGTGAGTTTGCATTAAAGTTGAACCTTACAACAAATGAAGTCACTTACAACACGTATTATATGCCTAATGCCACCCAAAAGGTATTAGAACTTCAAGAGCAATTCTACGCATTAAATGCCACATATGCAAAGAACTCATTAATTCAAGAGTTTAAGAAGAAAGGGTTTAATTACAAGGAGAATGAACATTTCACACCAAACTCAGAAGAGGTATATAGCTTCTATATGGTTGGACGCTCTAAAGATAAAAATGAGACGGAACCTGTTGCGCAAATAAAGTTCACCATCCTTAAAGATGGCACGATAGTAACAGATTCCGACTATTTGCCTAACGATGTCAATGAGCGTGCTCATGACGCAATGGATGTTTTGGAACAGCTGTTAGGAAACAAGCGTGTGATGACAAAGAAACCTATACCTGCGAAGTATGCAGGAAAGCTTAAGCCTCGCCGAGTAAATATTCAAACTATTGAACAGAAATAGCCATGGAGTCAATTTATACAAAAATCAAAGATATGCTATCTGCATATTACCCCGTGTTTTATCTGAATAGTTTTGAATATGACAGGACAAAACAGAAAATAGAGGGAATTGCAGACCTTTTACGCACAGATAATAAGAAGGTGCGTATCTATACTTGGAATTGCGTAGAGGGCTTGATGGAGAAGACCTCAGAAGGCTCTTTGTATAAAGGAGAAGAATACGATGAACCAGAAATGACTTTGAAGTATATCTATAAGAATGAGAATAGAGAAATTAAAGATATCTTTATTCTTGAAGATCTGAGCAATTACATTGAAGAGGACAAAATCAAGTATTACATCCGTAAGATAGCTGAGCATGCAAAATTCACGAACACTCATGCAATAATCCTTTCTGCTATATATAAATTGCCTATTGAACTTGAAAAATATGTCACAGTCTTAAACATCCCTTTGCCTGACCGCCTTGACTTAGAACGGACATTAGGTCAAGTTGAACGACAGTGTAAAATCAATCTTAGTGTTGAAATGCGAAACAGAATGATCGATGCAGCACTTGGTATGACCTCAATGGAAGCAGATCTTGCTTTCTGTCTTGCAGCTGTAAAAGATGATTTGGGAGAAAATGCACCTTATACAGTATCATCGGAAAAGGAACAGATTATTCGCAAGTCAGGTATTCTTGATTATTTCCCCAAGAATGAGAATTTGAAAGATGTAGGGGGTATGGAAGTCCTCAAAGATTGGCTTTTTAAGAGGAAAAAAGCTTATGAGAAGAAAGCACGAGATTTTGGCTTACAAGAACCAAAGGGATTGCTTTTACTTGGTGTTCCTGGTTGTGGAAAAAGTCTGACGGCAAAAACAATTGCTTCGTTTTGGAATATGCCTTTGCTAAGGCTTGATATAGGTAAAGTTTTTCAGGGGGTGGTCGGAAGTAGTGAAGACAATATTCGTAAAGCGATTGCAACAGCAGAGGCAGTTGCACCATGTGTATTGTGGATTGATGAGATAGAAAAAGGGTTGAGTGGAGTGCAATCAAGTGGGGTTACTGACGGCGGAGTAACTTCAAGAATATTCTCGACAATTCTTACATGGATGCAAGAGAAAACTTCTCCTGTGTTTGTCGTAGCTACCGCAAATAATATCAATCTTCTACCACCAGAATTGTTGCGAAAGGGACGTTTCGATGAAATATTCTTTGTAGATCTTCCAAGCCAGAAAGAACGCGAAAACATATTTGCCATCCATTTGAAAAAGAAAGGGCAAGACCCATCTCAATACCCGATGGAAATGTTTAGCAAGAAAACGGAAGGTTTCAATGGTGCAGAAATAGAAGAATGCATTAAGGAAGCTATGTTTGCAGCCTATGTCGAGGTGCCTGACAATCCCCAATTACTGAGTAAGCACTTAGTAGATGCAATTTCAAAAACTGTTCCACTATCAACAACGATGAAGGAGCAAATTGCTGCGCTTAGAAATTGGGCAGCAACGAGAGCAAAGAATGCTTCAATTATTGTAAGGGAAGAGGAACAGAAAGAAATGCCAATTCTTCTAACTCGCCCAGAGTTGGAATTGGAAAGGTCATTTGACTTGAACAATTCTAAAGAGAATAAATAATGAGAACAAATTTGGTGTTTATAATAGCGTTGCCCCACCTCTTGCCATTCCGAACAGAGAAGTGAAAAACGTTTATGCCGATGGTACTGCAAATGCGGGAGAGTAGGTAAATGCCAGCCCGGAAGCAAACAGGGATGATAACGTGTGATGCAAGAACAATTCAAAATATATAAAACTATGTTTAATAAGTATTATTTTATTAACATCGGTGGCATATAGATTGAACAGTCCCAAGACAAAGGGGCTGGTTCAAAAAAGCCATCCCCGTTTAAGGAAGAGTTTTAGAAGCAGATGGGTAAGCATTTTGCAAATCTAATCTGGTGGTTAACAATTAGTCTACCACTAATAATCTTTCTTTAATGGGACCTCCTGAGCAAGAGGGTAAAAGGCTCTATTTAATTTATATTTCTATGACCGAATTCGAACTACAGCAATACCTTCTCCGCGAGTACCCACAAGAGAACACTCGCTGCGAATGGAAGGAATTTAAGAACTTGAAGAACTCATTCTGTGGGGATGAGAAAGACGATGTGATTTCCTACGTGTCGGCTATTGCCAACATGGAAGGAGGCCATCTTGTGATTGGTGTTCACGACAAAACATTGGAGATTGTTGGAACGGACACTTATAACTATGATAGGCAAAAGGCAATATTGCGCCTAGCAGAAAGATGCGTAAACCTTTCAACAGAAGGCCTAAATATAGATGAGTTTATCACAGATAATACTAATCGTAAAGTATGGGTTATACATATTCCCAAACATCTACCCAAACGGCCCGTATTTGCTCATAATAAGGCATGGCAACGAATAGAGGATTCTCTCGTAGAAATGACTACTGAACGCATGAGCGCAATTCTTGATGAACCGATGTTCAGCGAAACGGATTGGTCGGCACAAATTGTATCTGATGCAACGATTGACGACCTTGATGAAGTTGCCATAGCCAAAGCTCGTATGATGTTCAAGAAAGTACACAGCAGAATACCTGAAGCTGAGGTAAATGCATGGTCTGCGGAAACATTCTTGAGAAAATGCGGCATAATGAAAAACGGAGGAATCACTCGTGCAGCAATCATTCTTCTTGGTAAATATGAAGCTGCTTTCAAGTTGCGTCCAGCTGTTGCACAAGTGACTTGGACAAGGCGAGATGAAAAACAGGATGTTGTGGATTACGAACACTTCACCGTGCCATTTATATTAACCGTAGATGAGATTTTATCAAAGATTGAAAATCTGACAATGCGTGAAATGCCGGGAGGCACACTCTTCCCTGACACGATGAAGCAATATGACGACTATACCATCCGCGAGGCACTTCATAATTGTATCGCGCATCAAGACTATACGATGCAGCAGCGAATCAATTTCGTGGAAAATCCGACTTACCTTTATTACTCCAATGCAGGGAGTTTTATTCCTGGCACGTTGGAAAATGCTTTAACCAATGAAGAACCTCAAGCATATTTCCGCAATGAATGTCTTTGCAGAGCAATGGTTGATTTCAACATGATAGATACAGTAAGTAGAGGCATAAAGAAGATGTTCAATGAGCAATGGCGCCGTCATTTTCCAATGCCGGATTATGAAATTGATGCTAGAAACAGGAAAGTGTCGGTGCGTATTTACGGCAATGAGATAAATAAGCAATACACTAACTTGCTCAAAACAAACAATTCACTGACCTTGTGGGACTGCATATCATTAGATGCAGTCCAAAAGGGCAGAACCATTCATGAGGATGTTGCGCAGGATTTACTGAACAGAGGACTCATTGAGGGCGAAGCCCCCAATTATACAATCTCTTTAGGGATTGCAAAGGCTACTCGTCAACTGCAAGATTATACCAAACAAAAAGGACTTGATAAGGAGAAAATCAAACAGATGATTTTGCAGTATCTTAAGAATGCTGGTACAGATGGAGCCAAGCGTGATAGCATTTATGAGTACGTCAAAGACGTAATGCCGCAAGTCAAGACACATGAACAGCAATTAAGACTGTTAGGAGATATACTTAGCACATTAAGTACCGATAAACTTATTTATCCGAAAGGACGAACATGGTTTTTGAAAGAATAGTATAACGGAAGATTATGACGGTTTATCCCCAATTATAGCGGAAATTATAACGGATTCCGTCATATTATAGCGGGCAATAATAATCCGGTTAATTCATGTCAAACTCGTAAATTGAAGAAATATGTTATTAGGAGAAAGAATAAAAGAATTAAGAGCAGAGCACGGAGTACTACAAAGGCAGTTGGCAGCCTTGCTTGAAATAGATACTCCGATGTTCAGCAAAATAGAGCGCGGAGACAGACGAGCTAAACGGACACAAGTAATACAATTGGCAGAATATTTCAAGATAGACAAGAATGAACTTCTCACCCTGTGGCTAGCAGACAAAGTATTAGATGCGGTAGAAGATGAGGACGAATTAAAACATGATGCGATTGAAGTCGCACAGAAAAAAATAGGCTAATACTTACAATTATAGGGAACTATATGGTACCATAACTATATAATTCCCTATACTAATATTTGATACTCAGGTGATTAAATTGCGACATTTGGTTCAAGCGTGGAACTGATAAACAAACTTTATCAAAACGAGCATAAGCATAAAGTCGGGGTGGACGGATGGACGGCGGAACAGCATCTTGCACACCGCAAAAAGTATGCTCTGGACATACTCGGGGAAATAAAAGATGTGCTTGATGAAATAGAAGAACGGGGGGACTTGTTACCCAAGAGCGAACTAAGGGAAGCCATTACCTATCTTCGCAATGAGTGGAATGCCGTAGTGGACATCTTCAACTATGGTGACACTTTCCTGGACAACAATATAGTTGAACGGATGAACTGGTACATATTCCTGTCAAGAAAAAACTCATTGTTCTTCGGCAGCCATAAGGGTGCCGAACGGGGCGCCATACTCTACACGATAGCACTCACTTGCAGGATGCATAAAGTAAATCTGTTTAAGTATCTCACGGATGTGATAAACAGAACCGCAGAATGGCAACCGAACACGCCACTGGAAAAATATAGGGAACTCCTGCCTGACAAATGAGAAAAGGAGAATAGCTAAACAAGGCTTATTAAACTTTTTATTCTACCACACTATATAGAACCGCGGAGACGCTTACATAGTGATTGACAAGGTATGGGATTACATCAACCAGCCTGCCAGCAATTCGCTTCTGCATTACAATGACGGCTCTTATATATTCGATATACCATCTTTCAACAAGGGGGCAATCAGAGAGGCGATATTGAATGCTTGTTGCCACCGCTTAATGTTGATTCAGAGCGATGTTGTCATCAAGCAATATCCCGATAGTATAACCATTACCAATGCTGGTGGTTTTCCGTCCGGAGTGGATATGAACAACATTTTGACAGTGAACAGCGTTCCGCGCAGTAAACTGATGAGCGAGATATTGCAGAAGACAGGATTGGTGGAGCGTTCCGGTCAGGGAGTGGATAAACTGTATTACTGTGACGTGCTAAGTTGTGTATGTGATTGTTTTACTGACTATTACAAAAAAAAGTAATAATCTGATTGAACCTGCTGTTTCGTCAGCAGTAGCCTACGGCAGGTGCATAACCAGTAATGGTCTTGTACTAAGCTGCTCGGACAATGAAGCCCTTCCGAAAGGAGAAGTTTGAACCGTGAGGGGAAAGCAACTGCTATTAGTGTCATATAGTAGGGGAGCTAGGCTGGATGGTATGAATAACAAATGTGAACTGTTGCTTAAACATCGTGATTGTAGAAAAGCCAAAGACTACTGACAGGCTTTACCAAAAGGTATGCAGTCGGTTAATCCTTTGCCGAGCAACTGAATGTCTTTGAATTGCTGGCTTTGTACAAAATGGCAATGAGGGATTGCGAGGGGCTTGATGAAAAGATTTTATGAAAATTGTCGGAAGAAAACCTTATCGGTTACGAAAACTGCTCTCATCACTTGTCCGAGGAGTATCGGAATGAGTCTGCTGAAAGATTGAAAGGAATGAATATGAATTACCTCAAGTTGGTTTCAGGCTGTTTTCATAAAAATGGTTATATAAATCGTTCTTTTCTCAAAAAGGTATTTCAAGACATGTTGTCCGAAAAATAAATTAGAGGCTTGATTTCAAAGATGAAAAATGCAGGGATTATACAGAAAGATGGTGCGGGCAAATATACCCGTTATGTAAAAGCACCGGATTTTCCATCGTTTGTCTAGGGCCGCAAGAATCAATTTTAGGGCCGTAAGATTTCAACTGTCTGTTTATCAGCTTATTTGATTAGGGAAACAAGGGGCTTGATAAGGCAAAGATTCAGCAAATGATAATACAATATTTGCAGAATGCAGGTTCCTCAGGAGCAAAGCGTGATGCCATTTTTGAATATTTGAAAGAGGTATTACCCCAGAATAAGACCCAAGAGCAACAAGAGCGTATGATTGGCAATATTCTTTCTGAGATGAAAGAGATTGGATTGATTCATCCCGAAGGTCGGACATGGTTTTTGGGGTCGTAATTCATCAATTATAGCTGAAATATGACTATTTATAACTGTCAAATGAGATTATAACTTAAAAGTAGTCAAATCCTTGGTTTAATCAAGAAATTGGCTACTTTTATATCAGAGTTGTTTGACAAAGCATAATGCAGAAGATTAGTGCAACACCGCTGTCGCCAAATCGTTACCAACAACTTTCTACCATAGTATTTGCTATTTGTGTATCAATCAGATACGGAATAATTGATTATCCGTTGCAATGATAAACAATTTTTGCGAACGAGAGATTATAAGTCATAAGATAATGTTTGTATAGCCCACTTATATACAACTCTACCGTTTTGATGCAGTTTGTTATTGGAAATAACTTCTTCATCATTGATAGAATTTTTTTGACTGGTTAGATAGAGGTCTTTTCCAAATTCTCCATTCGTTTCTGTTATTGTTTCCAATAATCTTGCTGTCCACTAAAAATGTGGATAATATTGAAAAGTTCCACAATAAAATAAAGTTGGTTCAGAACCAGCAAGTCCATGACAATATTGTAGGTACCAACCAGTAGGAATTCTAAGATTAATATTTCAATAGAATGTTATTTGTATTTACATCAGAATATCATCTGTAGTAATTCTTATTCCGAATATATCAATGTATATAACTGTTTATCAATGCTGTACAATTCAAATATATTTGAGACTGAGAAATAAAAAACATTATTCAGACATCAAATATCTGCTATTTTGACAGATTTTATAGAGAAAAGCCTCAAAATTACATCAAGGGACAAAATTTTGTCCCTTGATGCCACGCTGAAGGACAAACGAGGGACAAAAGTTGAAAAAATCAGAGATATTACATTTCTGTCTCTTATACACATCTCCGAGCCCACGAGACTAGGCATGATCTCGT